>Ga0315547_1000182_pt1 | contig 69009 bp, 67 predicted proteins | sample SalMarSW160240MG_2_FD_202542 | JGI IMG/M metagenome (GOLD analysis project Ga0315547, IMG submission 202542) | Salt marsh sediment microbial communities from the Plum Island Ecosystem LTER, Massachusetts, United States - Salt Marsh Sediment SW1601-240 ...
GTTTCGTAATGCCCCATCGGGAATTTTACTTTTTTTTCTTTTTTTTCTTTCTTCTCCTCTTTTTCTCCTTTTTCTTTTTTGAGCGGACCGAGAAGTTTTGCCGCGGCAATGGCATTTATAATGCCCTTCTCTTCTCCTTCGGCTCCTTCGGCTCCATCTACCACAAACCTTATGTAATCTCCTTTTTCCGCCGCTATCATTATCTCGGTAAGACGGGCACTCCGTTCTCGAAACTCTTTTTGGAGTACTGTGCTTTTTTTAATCTTCTCTTGAGCTTCCTTTGCTGATAGCCCTGTTGCTTCACAATACTGCAGGATTACTTGACCCATTGCCTCTTTTGCTTGGTGTTTTGCAACACTTTCAGCAGCATCGACCCTTAATCTTTCTACGTCGGGCAAAAGAAGAGCTTCAGCTAAACGTCCGGGAAGTTTTATCTCTTTGATAACCAAATCTAGGTTTTTTGCTTCAAACCCGGCCCTCAACAAAACCCCGTCCGCAGCCTTAAAAACCTTATTGGCTTCATCTTTTACTACTTTCATATTCTGAATAAGCTCTCGCCATGTCATTTCTCCCCCAACAACCCTAAAAGCTGCTACCACTGAATCGTCAACAAATTTCAACAATCCTTGTTCATCAGTGGGAACCTGTGATTCAAGAATTGTTATAAGGCGTTTGCTTTGAGGAAAATTCACATATGCTACAGCGTCTACTCCAATTTCTTCGGATCCATATTCTTTTCCCTCAAACTTCCCTGCCTTTGTAATAACTTTCTTTGCTGGAAAATCCAAGTTGTATATTCTTTTAGGATACTTTTTCAGAAAACAGCCAAAAAACCATGCGACAAGACGGAAACCACTGTCACAAAATTTCTTTCCTTTGCCTAATATTACTTTTACTGCCATTTCTGCTGGCCCCACAAGCCATATGCATTTGATAATCCATATCAGAAACACTACTCCTGTCCCCACACCTATTGCTGTCCACATCTTTTTTCTCCTTTCTTTTTTTGATTCTATCCATATTCAATTGTTTAGTTTGCTATGTGCTTATTATATCAGACAAGATAGAATTTGTCAAATAAAATTAGCTGAAATTAGATATTAACATCTCTTTTTATTATTTTTTCTGTTTTGTGGTATAATTAAATAACCATGCAATTTAAAGTTCCACAATTTATTGAGAGAAAGCCGAAAATTGTTGGTCCTTTGACTTTTAAACAGTTTCTTTACTTCGGGTGGGCTGGAGTGATTTCTTTTATTCTCTATTTTACCGCTTCAATGACTCTCTTTTTTATAGCAGCTATTATTCTGTTTGGCCTGGCATCTGTCTTTGCCTTTGTAAAAATCGCCAAGCAAAGCCTGCCAACGGTTTTAATGAACTTTTTCAATTACTCTACCAGGCCAAAAATGTTTCTTTGGCGTAAAAAGGCCCTACCGCCAAAGTTTCTTAAAAAAGCAAAAAAGGAGGAAAGGGAAAAAGAACCGGGATTAAAAATAAATGAAAAAAGCAAGTTAAACAGATTATCAACTAAAGTAGAAACACAGATACGGTAAAATTCCAAATACCAAGCACCAAATAACAAATAATATTACAGCATATCAGGATATCAGCAAATCAGTGGGCAGAGTATCAGGATGCCAGAATATCAGGTTAAGTTTTAATAGCTTCTCCTGATATCCTGATAATCTGATGTCCTTCCTACTGATATTCTGATGTTCTGGTTTGCTTATTTTGCGAAGTAAAAGCCATGCCTAAAGCTTCAGCTCAATCATTTTTAGAAATAGACCAAATTAGGGAAGGGGTCATTATACTTAAGAGCAAGGGACTAAGAGCCATTTTAATGGTCTCGTCTTTAAACTTTGCTCTGAAATCAGAAGATGAACAGGGAGCCATTATCTATCAATTCCAAGACTTCCTTAATTCATTGGATTTTTCTGTTCAGATTATTGTTCAATCAAGAAAATTAAATATCACCGGCTACTTGGAAAGCTTGGGGGAATTGGAAAAAGACCAGGCGAACGATCTAATGAAAATACAGACCGCTGAATACCGAAAGTTTATTGAAGGCCTGGTAAAAGGAGAAACTATTATGTCAAAAAGCTTTTATGCGGTCCTTCCCTTCTCGCCCATAAACATTCAAAAGATTCAAATTAAAGGAATTATGAAAAAACCAAAAAAAATAATAAGTTTAACTGAAGAAGGTTTCCAAAGGGCTAAAACTCAGCTCTGGCAAAGAATGGAATTTGTTGCTTTGGGTCTGCGGAGGTGCGGACTCCAGGCTGTTCCCTTAACAAGCCCTGAGCTAATTGAGTTATTCTGGACGCTTTACCATCCAAAAGAAGCTGAAGTGGGTTATTACCCGGAAGTGCCTCCGGAATTAATTACATAAGTATGAAACTATTAGAAAAATTATTTCCAAAAAGAAAGAAAAAGATTCCAAACTTTGGTGAAGAGCTTTTTGAAGCCGAAGCAATTCAGGCAAAGGATATTATTTCTCCGGCTTCAATTGAGGTTGCGCAAAATTATTTGGGTTTGGGTGAAAGGTTTACAAAAAGTTTTTTTGTCTTTTCTTATCCGCGCTATTTAAACACGGCTTGGCTTTCTCCAATAATAAACCTGGATGTGCCAATGGATATTGCTTTTTTTATCCATCCTGTTTCGGGAGGTATGGTTATGAAACAATTAAGAAAAAGGGTAACAGAGGTTCAGGCGGAAATTGCTGAAAGAGAAGAAAAAGGATTAATCCGCGATCCAGTTTTGGAAACTGCCTACCAGGATTTGGAAGAACTAAGAGACAAGCTCCAAACTGCCAGAGAGAAAATGTTTCATTTGGGGATATATATAACCGTTTACGGAAACAGCAAAAAAGAATTAATGGAAATTGAAAATACCTTAAGATCAATTTTAGAAGCAAGGCTTATCTATATTAAACCGGCTCTTTTTCAGCAAAAAGAAGCCTTTTCTGCCACTGCTCCTTACTGCTTGGACAGGCCACAAATTCACACACTAATGAACACTGAGCCTCTTTCCAGTATTTTTCCTTTTGTTTCTTTTGATTTAAGCTCTAACGAGGGGATTTTGTACGGCATTAACCAACACAATAATTCTCTTATTTTGTTTGACCGATTTTCTTTGGAAAATGCCAACTTTGCGATTTTTGGAAAGGCAGGCTCAGGCAAAAGTTTCGCATCGAAATTAGAAATTTTAAGGTCGCTAATGACAGGAGTTGAGGTTATAACGGTTGACCCGGAGAACGAGTATGAATTTTTATCTGACGCAGTTGGCGGAAGTTATTTAAATATGTCTTTGACAGGACCCTATCACATCAATCCCTTTGATTTGCCAATCCCTGGCCCAGACGAAAGACCGGAAGATGTTTTGCGGACCAATATCATCAATTTGGTTGGCTTGCTGCGGATTATGCTAGGCGGATTAACTCCAGAAGAAGACGCTATTATTGATAGGGCATTAACTGAAACTTATGCAGCTAAAGATATTAGTCCTATTTCTGATTTTTCAAAAGTAAAACCTCCGCTTATGTCTGACTTGGAAACAGTTTTAGAGGCAATGGAGGGAACTGATTCTTTAGTTAGAAGAATTAGGAAGTTCACCAGCGGGACTTTTTCGGGGTTTTTCAACCAGCCAACTAATATCTCAATGAAAAATAACTTCGTGGTTTTTGGAGTTAGAGACATGGAAGAAGAACTGCGTCCAATGGCAATGTTTATTATTCTTCGCTATATTTGGAACATTATCCGTTCAGAATTAAAAAAGAGGATTTTAGTGATTGACGAAGCGTGGTGGCTGATGCAGACAGAAGACGGCGCTTCTTTCTTGTTTGGAATTGCCAAACGAGCCAGAAAATACTGGCTTGGAGTAACTACTATTACCCAAGATGTTACTGACTTTATAAAATCAAATTATGGTGAACCGATTATTACCAACTCCTCGCTTCAGCTTTTAATGAAACAAAGTCCGGCTGCTCTTGACACGGCAAGCAAGGTCTTTAATCTTACTGAAGAAGAAAGATATCGTCTGCCCGAGGCTGCAGTTGGAGAAGGACTATTTTTTACCGGCCAGAAACATGTAGCAATGCGAGTAATAGCATCTTACACCGAAGAGCAGATAATCACTACTTCGCCGGAAGAGGTAGTTAAGATTCGGAAGGCCAAAGAAGAGATGAAAAAACCAAAGCGATAAAGCTCAAATTTCAAAGCTTAAATGTCAAATGAATGTCAAAGTCCAAAATCCAAAACAACTAACTACTCTTTTTGACATTTAGTCATTTGGATTTGATTTGTAATTTGGATTTTGACATTTGGATTTAGTAAAACATGTCCAGCTTTCTCTCTCCGGAAGCAGCTATAATAATGGCAATAGCCATAATTCTTGATTTAGCCGGTCTAATGGCTTTGATTTTAAGTTTTGCCGGCATAGGAATTCCTTTTTCTTTTATTTTAGACATCATTGGATTTATTTTTATTGGCGGCTGGATTTTTACAAAATCAGGAAAATTGCCTAAAAAAACTTTTAGAAGGCTGGGACTGAATACTATATTTGAATTAATTCCTTTTGTTGGAGACGCTTGGTTTGGCTGGACATATATTGTTTACAAAGAATTAAAAGGCGGCGATAAAAAAGAAAAACCAAAAAAGGGACTAATTAAAAGAGTTTTTAAAAAATCAAATGATTAGCAAGAAAACAAAGATAATCATTTTTTTTCTGTGTGTTTTTGTTCTTTTTGGTATTGGTTTTTTCACTTTTGCCAAGGATTTAGAGGTCGAATATCCAAGTTTTCCCGAAACCCCAACGCTTACCGAAAAAAGCGCTATTACCGATTATATTATTTATATCTTCAATTTTGTTATTTACGCCTCTGGCTTTATCGCCTTAGGCGTTTTAATTTATTCGGGAATTATTTATTTGCTTTCGGCCGGAAATCCGGAAAAACAGCGAGACGCCAGGGGCAGAATTTTTGCCGGTTTCATTGGAATAATAATTATTCTTTCTTCTTATTTTATCTTAACCACCATAAATCCTAACTTAGTAATAGTCCATATTAGCAAAGAGGGAGTTAATATAACTCCGCCGGAAAAACCACCGGAACCTCCAAAAGAAGAAAAAAAGACTATTACTTATTTTCAAACCCCAGCAGGCAAAATTATTGAAATAATACTTTTAGACGATGAAGCAAAAAAAATTTTGGGAACCAAAAATGACGGAGACGATGATGCCCGGGTCCGTGAAGAAGGCGAAGAATATCCTGATACAGTCATTGGCCAGGCATCAAAAGCCAGAGACCTTTCAAAACAACTGCTTGAGTTAAGTTTGCAGTTAAAAGAACTTGCTGATAGGTGTAAGTGCGGTCCTTCTAATTGTGCCCCCGCTCCTGCTTGTAATGGAATAAATTGCCCAAATATTAACTGTAAGGAATTGTTTGACAAAAGTGAAGAATTAAAAAGAAAAATTAATGAAAAAAGAGATGATCTGCTTGAACAGCAAAAAGAAATAAGAAAAAAACAGTTGGCTTTAATTAAAAAGATTTTAGAATTAAAAAAACCCTCTTTTTTAATGAGTGTTTTGGCTGAAGAAACAGATGACTATAAAACAATGCTCACAAACAGACACTTTTTAGAAGAACAGAATATAGAAGCAATAATTGAAACTTTTGAAGAATGGAAAGCCCCGGATAATAGTCTAGTTATGGACATTAGAACCGGTTTTGAAGACAGGAAAGAGCTTCCGCCGACTTTTGACCCAGCCACTTTTTATTTTGAGGGAAAGGGAAATAAGAAAAATGAGGTCTTTATGAAAAAGGCAAAAATTATTGATGATAAAAATTTAAGAGGCGAAATAATAAATGCCCTGGGAACAGAACCCGACAGTAAGGTGTCTAAATCTGTTGAAGAATTATTAACAGATATAATTAACAAAGCTTTAATAAAATAAAGGATTAAATGAATTCTATTAAATTTTCCAAAAAATATCTTATTATTGTCCTGCTAATTGTTTTGTCTTGCGCTTTTTCAGTTTTGTTTTATAATCAAAAAAAGGCAAAAGCTCAAGAAACCGTAATTTGTGATACAGAGATTCCCATTGGCGAATCAATGGATAAGACTTATGAACTGTTAATTGACCTAATTGAAGAACACCAAAAAGTCTATGAGGCAATCTGGGAACAAACCGAGCAAGCTAAGGAAACGGTAAAATTAATTGAAGAATGCGATACTCGAACAAAAGCTGAAAAAAATTGCAAACCCTGCTGTAATTCCACCCTTTCTCTTCTTGGTCTTCCCATCTGTATTCCTTTGAAATGTATTAGTGTTTTTTGGGGTATCTGTTTAGAGGGGGTTCCGTTAAAAACTAACAACCGGGCTCTTCATGCAGACGATGTCTGTCCAACTAAAGACATAAAAGAGACCTGGGATAAACAAAAAAAGTTTGCCTTTAGTGAAAAGGATAAAAAAGATGAAACTCCTTCTCCCGGCGATGAGATTAAAAAACCGAAGAAAGATAAATCCCCTCCGACTAATGGTTCAACGGGTGAAGAAGATTCTGAAAAAAATGTTGTTATTGACGGAGTTATCGGGTCTGCGGGCAATATTACTGCCTTAATCCAAGGAGAAAATACGCTTGACCTTGAAGTTAAAGGCAAATATACCCGCGAGTGTTTAGATAAAGATAACGATTGTGAGGAAAAAATAGACAAAAAGGTGGAAATTGAGGAAGATATAAGATTAGAAGGCGAACCAAAAAATAAGAAAATAACTAGAATAGAATTTATTAATAGAAAATTAGGCAGAGCCAGAGAAAAGTTCAAAGGTTGCGCTTTAACTCCTTTAGAAATTTCAGCTCTTCAAATAGGAGAGGAGTGGCCAAGAACAACAACGCACACTGTTACCGTTGCCCAAGAAAGATACCAACTGCCGGAAAGAGTGAAAGATGAATGCCAAGAGGCTTGCGGAGAAGATTCAGATGAGAAAGAATGTTTTAGGTGTATGTATAAAAGCTTGCTTAATTATTACTGCTGCCACTAACTTATAGAAGCCATTTAACGCCTTCACAACGCCTTTTGTCGCCAAAAATATCTGATGAACTATAATAAAATTAAAGATTATTTGTACGAGAAAGAAATGCAGCTTATTAGAGAAGCATGTTCAGAGGTTTGGAAAGAATTTGGGGGAGCTTTTAAAGAATCAATTATTGATAAATCATTAAGCATAGCCCTTAAGAGAAAAGGATTAATAGTAGACGACCAAAGAAGAATTGATATTTCTTTTCGTGATAAAAAGGTTGGCGTGTATATTCCTGATAAAATAGTTAATGATGTTATTCTTATAGAACTTAAGTGTAAGCCGATGCTATTAAAAGAAGATGAAAAACAGTTTTGGTATTACCTCAAGGCTACTAATTTTAAGGTCGGGTTGTTAATTAATTTTGGAACAAAAAAAGTAGAAATATTACGTCGTATTTACGATAAAGCTCGCGAAAATAAAGGCATTCAAAAGCGTAGTAATGGCGACTAAGGGCTTCTAAAATATGTCTATTTCTCAAAAAATCCTCACTATTACAGCTTTAATAACGGTGCTATTGTTTGTGGTCTGTGGTTTTGCCTCGGCTAAAGATTTAGAAGTGGATTATCCTGACATAGGAGGAGTTGACAAGCCTACTGGAATTGAAACAAGTTTAACTGATTATATAAGGTATATTTTTGCTCTTTCAATTAGAATCGCCGGGTTTATTGCTTTAGGAGTAATGATTTACGGCGGGATTCGTTATTTGGTCTCTGGTGGGTCAGCTGGAAAAATGGCTGATGCTAAAAACCAAATCTTGGGAGGGTTTGTAGGTATAATTATTCTTCTTTCCTCTTATTTAATTTTAAAAACTATTAATCCTGAAATTGTAAGCACAACCATAACAAAAGAACCAACCTGTGTTTGTGATGATTGCGAATTTGACCAAAGCCAAGGAAAAATAACAAATTGCGGCAGTGAAGATTGTGACTGTGGAAGATGTGAGGAATATTGCACCAAAGAGCTTGATAATTATAAACATCCGGGCATTTATTTAATTGGTGCTAGCGAAGAAGCAGAAAGAGTTCATCTGTCAATGTCCAAGAAAGAACTTACAACTTTAACCAATGAAGTTACAAAAGAAACCATTGATTTAAATAACAAAGTGAAAGAAATTAGGTTCGGGAGGAATAACACAGAAGTAATATATAGATATAATGAAGAACAAGAACCAGATAGATATTGCGCAATTTTACATGAACGAGAAAATTTCCAAGGACCAAGTATAGTGTTCTGCGAACCAACCAACGAAAAACCAAAAGGTGTTCTTGCAAACGATGGAACTACTGGAGGAATAATAAACGGTGTTTCATCAATAACTGTTTTTAAGATTGACCCGAATAGCAGGGGCGAAGTAACCATTTTTAAGAAACAACAAGGATTACTTGAAACATCAGGAGATTCCCGTACTTTCACTTTTGAAACTAATACCAAATCATTAGCCCCGCCCGAATATCTCGTTTCTGGTTTCAATGAAGGAACTTATTCAATTAAGGTTAACGGTAACTTCTTGGTTCTTTTGTGTGGCCAAGACTCTCAAGAGGTCAAAGCCACAGGAGGGCCAACTCTTCAAATGGCTTGCCTTGCCCTCACTAGAAATAATGAGGACCTCACCCAAACTCCTATGGGTCAATGTAACGCCGAATTCCTAATTGAAGAATATCCTCTTTTTTCTTGGCCTGCGTCTTGTGTTTTAAGTATTGCTATTTATAAAATCAAACCAATAAGCTATCCACAATAGTGGTAGGTGGTGGGTGGTAGGTGGTAGGTGGTGGGTGGTAGGTGGTGGGTGGTAGGTGGTAGGTGGTGGGTGGTAGGTGGTGGGTGGTAGGTGGTTTATAATAGTTGAAACAAAAAATGGAACGGCAAAAAATAGGGTAAAGTGGTGGGCGTTCTTATTTTTTTTATTTCATCTTTGGTCCTCTTATTTCGTCTGCAGCCGCCTGTAAAACAAGGGTTAAAACCAAATAAGATTAAACAGAAATAGAAACAAAAAAATAGGGACTATCCCTATTTTTTAAATTGCCTAATATGTCGTATCCACTATCCACTATCTAAATTACGGGTTCGGGCGGATTACAATTCTCCGGTCAGGCTCCTCTCCAGTGCTTTCGGTAACAACATCTTTTCTTTCAGACAGTTCCAAGTGGATAATTCGGCGCTCGTAAGCAGACATTGGCAGAAGAGCTCTTTCGCGCCTGCCCAAAGCAACCTGATCAGCAACACTGATGGCAAGCTCCCGCAAGTATTCAGTCTTTTTCTTTTTGTAATCATTAATATCAATATCAATATAAAATTCCTCGTCAATTTGACGGCGGAGAATAGCTTTAAGCAAGCGCTGAATTTCGCTTAGGGTCTGTCCTTTTTCGCCAATTAAAATCTGCGGCTCCTCCATTGTAAGCTGAATAGGAATGGTCTTTTCCTGCATAGGCAAAACCTCTATTTTTGCTTCAAAAGTCATTTTTTCTAAAAACTCTTCGGTAATTTTCTTAATTATTTTTAGGTTTTTTTTGTCCATATTGTTTTTAAGTGGGGATTAATTAGCTCCTTTTTTCTGTTTCTGTTGGTTTCTGAGAGACAGGATTAGTATCCTGCCCCCTACTAAACACTAATTGATGTTGGATTATTGAAAATAGTGTTGAAACCAGCCAATAAAGACCGATAGCTGAGGGCAAACGCCACACAATCATAATAGTTAAGATTGGAAAGAAATAAATCATTTGCTTCTGCATCATATTGGTAAAGCCCGGTTTTTCTCCGGGGCTGTTTTTTTGCGGTTTCATTGTGAGTTTTGAAAAAATAAATTGGGAAATTCCAGCCAAAACAGCCATTACTCCGTTGGGCTGAGCCAAATTCAGAAACCCAAGAAAAGTTGTGTTAACGGCCCCGGGCGCAGAAACCCAAGAATATAGAAAAGCCATTTGATTAGAATCAAGTCCGCCCCAGAACACACGGTAAAGAGCAATTAAAATCGGCAGTTGGAAAAGCAGGGGAAGACAGCCAGAAAAAGGGCTTATTTTCTTCCTTTTATACAACTCCATCATTGCCTTAGCCTGACCAGTCTTATCATCTTTGTATTGTTGTTGAACTTTCTTAATCTCTGGCTGAAGCTCTGTTAGAGCTCTTTGGGACTTTAATGATTTCAAAGAAGATGGGTAGAGAAGAAGCTTAATAATCAGGGTTAAAACAATTACAGCAATACCAAAATCCCCCAAGTATGTGTATAACAAAACCAGAATGTTTAGCAGGGGTTGGTATAAAATTGTGTTGAATGCAGTGATTAGAATATTCATGAGATAAGTTAAAAGTCTAAACTTACAGTATTAAATATAAAGTATTAACTATTTATTTCCCTTTTTTTGGTCGTCTTACTTTTAATTTTATACTGGTATTTTTAATCTTTGACTTTTAATTTTTAACTACGGTTCATCTACTCCTCCCCCACTAAAGGGGTTGCACCTTAATATCCGTTTAATTCCCTTCCAAGCCCCCAGCCATACTCCATATTTCCGCGTTGCCTGAAAAAAATATTCTGAGCAGGTCGGATAAAACTTACAGTGGTATCCAAGATGAGGAGAAATAAATTGCTTGTAAATTAATATGCTTCTAAGAATTACTTTTTTAATCATCTTCATTTAAAACCCCGCTGAATAGAGTTTGTGCGGCCCGCTATTTAGCTTGGTAAACTTTTGCCTTGTTTAAAATCTCAACAACCGTCTGCTCAAGTTTTTGAAAATCCTTGAATTCTATTCCCGGCTTCGCAACAAAAACACCGTCTATGCCTTTTTTTATCTGCGTGAGCCGCCCCCTGATTATTTCTCTTATTCTACGCTTGAGCCTATTCCGCAAAACAGCTTTTTTGGAAAAGTTCTTGCCAACCACAAAACCAAAACGGCTTTGTTCCAAATTATTGTTAACCCATTTGAAAAATAAAAAATTCTTTTCCAATCCTTTTCCTTTTTTAAAAACCTGCTCAAAGTCTTTTTTCTTTTTTAAACGGTTATTTTTAGAAAGCATTCTTCAAGATTTAAACAGTTAGTTTTTTCCGTCCCTTTTTTCTTCTTTTAGATAAAATCCTTCTACCGCCATTTGTCCTGCTCCTTTTTGTAAACCCATGGGTTCTTTTTCTTTTTTTCTTTTTTGGTTTGTATGTGAAGGACATGTTTAGATGTTTATGTGTAGGTTTTTTTAGTATAATATATAATTAAAATATAGTCAATTTTTAATAACCCTTTTCTTAATATCCATTGTCTATTGTCCAGTATCTATTAATTCCACACCTTCTCCCCATATTGTTAACAAATGGTTTTTTTTCATCTTATTTGAAAATAATTTGACAAGTAGTGTAATTAAATTATAGACTAATAGAGTACGGGATACGAGCCAAAATCAATTTAGCGGAGCAAGTTCAGACAAGATTCAAGGCGTAAGGAGCGAAGTGTATCCTCTGGGATACATAAGCGACGAGTCCCCCCACCTAATCTGTATGGATTAGGTGGGGGGACGAGCAGCGCAGAAGCTTGCCTGAATTCGCCCGCCCAAAGGGAAGCCAAAAAATGGATGATTTCTTCGTTTATCCTACTCAACGTAGTTTACAACTACACTTTCGTCGTCGCGCCAGGTGCTCTCTCTACGAATATAACACTGTACTGGCCAGAGAGATTTTTTCTTCTGGCTAGGCGCGAGGAGTGAAGTGTGCCTTTAGGCACATAAGCGACTTGGAACAACGCCAGAAGGAAAAATATCCTGGCCCCTTTGGGGAAGCTCAAAATTAAGCGATCTCTGCGTTGCTCCTCCTCAATGTGCTTTTCAAACACACTTTCGGTTGTTGCGCCTTGATCTCGCTTAATTTTGAGCTTCCAGTCCAATGTTATATTCGCAGAGAGAGCACTAAATCATCTCATTTTTTGGCTTCTAAAGCTGATCTTGGCTCGCATCCCACACTCTTGCATATAGAATCTTAACAAAAAAGAAGGTTTAGAAACAACCTCTAATAAAAAACTCATGACCAATCAGGAGCTTTGGCAGGCAGTGCTTGCCCAAATCCAGTTTAATATATCATCGGCTAATTTTGCTACTTGGTTTCAGAAAACTTGCATTTTAGAAAAAAAGATCAATAAAGTAGTTGTGTCTGTGCCTAACAACTTTTCAAAAGAGTGGCTCAAAAATAAATATAACAAACCGATTTTAAAAATATTACACAATTTGGATTTTGAAATTAAAGAGGTTGAATACCAAGTAAGTAAAATAATAAATATCCCAGAAAAAGCCATAGTTTCTTTGCCGGAAAACGACCAATTAGAATTCAATGAATTCCAATTAGATAAAGAAACCAATCTTAACCCTCGCTACACTTTTGAAAACTTTGTTATTGGGTCTTTTAATGAATTGGCTCATGCGGCAGGTTGGGCTGTTTCAAAAAGCCCTGGAACGGTTTATAACCCTTTATTTATATACGGCGGAGTAGGACTTGGTAAAACTCACCTCCTACAAGCTATTGGCAATAAAATAAATGGAAAGCGGCCGCAAAAGGTAAAGTATGTTACGTCTGAAAAATTTACCTCCGGAGTGGTCTCGGCAATTAAAAACCACAATGTTGAAGAGTTTAAATCAAAATTTAGGTCGGTTAGTGTTTTAATTATAGATGACATCCAGTTCCTCGCCGGTAAAACAAAGACTCAGGAGGAGTTCTTCCATACGTTTAATAGTCTTTATGAACAAAATAAGCAGATAATCCTTTCTTCCGACCGACCCCCAAAAGCTATTCCGGCGTTAGAGGAAAGGTTAAGGTCTAGGTTTGAGGGCGGTATGACCGCAGACATTAGTCTTCCAGATATTGAAACCAGAATAGCTATTTTAAAGGTTAAACTCCATGAAAGAAAGGCGTCTTTAGATGGCAGAGTTTTGGAATATATTGCCTCAAAAATCCAAAATAATATCCGAGAATTAGAGGGCGCTTTAAACAAATTAACCGCTTTTCAAAAATTTAATAAAAGATCCTTAGACCTTGAAACAAGTAAGACGCTTTTAAAAAACTTATTTATTAGTCCAAATAGGGTAGTGACTCCACAAAAAATTATAAAAATTGTTTCTTCCTTTTACGATTTAAAAGAAAAAGACTTATTAACGCGCTCAAGGAAAAAAGAAATTGTTAAACCAAGGCAAATAACCATGTATCTATTAAGAGAGGAACTAAAAAGCTCTTTTCCTTTTATTGGTAAAAGGTTGGGCGGTAAAGACCATACCACTGCCATATATGCTTGCACAAAAATCTCACAAGAGTTGAAAAAAAATGATAATTTATCAGAAGAAATAAATTTAATCCGCCAAAGAATCTACAATAATCCATTATAATAAGATATTCAAAAACTGTTTAAAATTTGTTTTTAAGTTGTTATAAAAAATAGGATAAAATTATTTTTAAAAATTTTCTATATTTTTTATAAATAAAATCAACAACCTTATTAAAGACATATCCACAAATTAATATTAAAATAATTAAGCTAAAATTAACAATTTATAAGATATTAGACTAATTAATAATTATAATAATAAATTAAATATTAGATATATTATTATAATATATTAATAAAAAATTATGAAATTATTAATTTTAAAAGAAAATTTAAAAAAGGGATTAGATATTGTAGAAAGAATAGTTTCTAAAAATTTAACATTGCCAATTTTAAATAATATTTTGTTAGATGGAAAGAAAAACACTTTGAAAATTTCAGCAACTGATTTAGAAATTGGTATAAATTTTTGGTTATTGGCAAAAATTGAAAAAGAAGGACAAATAACTATTCCAGGCAAATTTCTTTCAAATATTATTAATTACTTACCGAGTGATAAAATATCTTTAGAGGAAAAGAATCAGAATTTATTTATTGAGCATAAAGACTATAGTGCGCAGATTAAAGGAACCTCTTCGCAAGATTTTCCAATTATACCATCTATTGAAAAAAATAATTTTATTATCATAAACAGTGCTCTATTTTCTAAGGGGCTGCTTTATGTAGTGGAAAATTCTTCAATAACCCAGACACGACCGGAAATTTCTGGAGTTTTTATTGTTTTTGATAAAAATTTAATTATACTTGTTGCCACCGATAGTTTTCGGCTGTCTGAGAAGAAAATAGTTTCACAATTTAAAACATCATCCCTATTTAAGCCAGTTTCTTTAATTTTGCCGCAAAAAACAGCTCGGGAATTAATTAATATTATTTCAGACAAAGAACAAGACCTTTATGTTTATTTTTCTCCGAATCAAATTATGTTTGAACTAAGAGGAAAAGAATCAAACCAACCGCAAGTCCAGGTTATATCCCGACTAATTGAAGGAGAGTATCCTAATTATCAGGAAATAATCCCAAAACAGTATAAAACAGAAATCCATCTAAAAAAGAATGAGTTTTTGAACCAAATAAAATTAGCCAGCCTTTTCAGTGACAAAATTAATGAAGTAAAGATTGTGGTTGGGCCCAAAAAGAATGGTTTGGATATTTTTGCCCAAAGTTCTGATTTTGGACAAACCCAATCTTTCATTAATGGAGAAGTTAAAGGTGAAAGAACAGAAGTTTCTTTTAATTGGAAGTTTTTAGTTGATGGTTTAAATAATATAAAAAGCCAGGAAATTGTTTTTGGTTTAAATAAAGAAGATGGACCAGCAACTCTAAAACCAGTTGGAGACGAAACCTATACCTATGTGGTAATGCCTATTAAAGGTTCATAGAGCCAAGAATAAAAAATAAAAAAAAGGAGCTTATCTCCTTTTTTTATTGGAAATTTAGCTCGTTTCAGAAAGATATGTTAAACTATTAAAATGAGACCTTTATTTAGAATTTTTATTTTTCTGTTTCTTATTTTACTTCTAATCTCTGCTGTGTTTTTTTTAGACGCTGTTTTTGTTTTAAGAACTCCTCCAGTTGTGAAAAATGTTTTTCCGCGGCCCAATGCCGTAGGCGCTTCTTTGTCTTCTACGCTGCTTATAGAGTTTAATAAACCTATTAAGCGGCAGGAAGTTCAGGTTTTGATTTATCCCTCTATTCACCCGGTTGAAAACCTTACTTCTAAAGTGGTTCACGGACAATGGGAATTCAAAGACCCTTTAATAAATAACCATTTTTTCAGAACTTTATTTTTTACTCCAGCTATTAACTTAGAGCCAGATACTAAATATCAAGTCAAATTAAGCAATATAACAGGGTTTGGCTTAGGGAAAAGCAGTGTTTTTGCTTTTTCTTTCAAGACGCAATTAAAAGAAGACATAACTGAACCAGAACTAAAAACAAGGGTTGTTGATCGACAGATAACACTTCTTAACGTTCCACAAGACTGGCAAGACGATGCTTTATCTTGCGAGGCTGCTTGTTTAAAGATGGCCTTATTCGGCAAAGGGATTTTTATTTCCGAAAAGGAAATAATGGAGAAAATAGGACAAGATTTGACTCCGCGCAAACAAGACATTTGGGGAGATGCTTATGAAACTTATATTGGCGGCATCAACGGTAAAATGTGCAAGACAGGATACGGAGTTTACTGGACTGCAACGGCAGAGGCCGCTAATAAATGGCGGCCAGCCCAAGCTTTTTCAGGTTGGAAAATTAATGACCTGACCCAAGCCATTAATTCAGGACATCCAGTAATAGTTTGGGGAGTTTTGCCAACTGGCAGCCTAACCGATTGTTCTTGGTTTACTCCAGGGGGGAAATATATACGGGCGTTTAAGGAAACTCATGTGAGATTAGTCGTTGGTTTTATCGGTCATGAAAATCAGCCTTCTCAGATTATCTTAAATGACCCTTTGTCTGGAAGGATTTATTGGTCAACTGATTATTTTTTACAAAACTGGAAAGTTTTTAGTAATAGCGGGGTGATAGTCCGCTAAATTTGGATTGTTTTAGGTCTTATTAAGATTTTCTTTGGGGAATCTCAATAAGGCTTTTTCCATAAACTGGTGCCACATTGGAGAAGACAGCATTACGCCTGGCTGTTTAGCCATTGGGGTATTGTCGTTGTTGCCCACCCAGACACCTGCCACAATTGACGCGCTGTATCCTATTGTCCAGGCATCACGCCAATTCTGGGTAGTACCAGTTTTGGCAGCAACGTCATATTCTGGAAAATATAAAGGAGAATAATAGCCAAACATTGGCGCGCGAGCATCATTGTCAGATAAAATATCATTGATAATTCCAGCGACCCTGCTATCAAGCACTCTTTTTGGTATCTTTTTATTTTCCTCTACAATATTGCCTAATGCATCCTCTATTCTAACAATGCTTACTGGAGAGCTCTTTAAACCGTTGTTGGCGAACACACTGTAAGCCGAAGCTATATCTAAGAGTTTTACTTCTCCGCCACCCAAGACCAAAGATAGACCGTAAAAAGAGGAAGGGCGATTAAGCGTTGTAATTCCAAATTCTTTAGCGTTTTCTATACTATCTTTTAACCCGGCCAAACTAGCCAAAACCTTAACAGAGGGAACATTTAGCGATTGGGCCAATGCTTGGCGCAGAGTAACGGGCCCTCTAAAAAGATTATCATAGTTTTGGGGAATATAGTCTTTTCCTCCCCACTTGCCAAAATTGGTTTCTTCGTCAACTACTATTGTCTTTGGAGTGGCCCCTTTTTCAAAAGCAGTAGCATAAACAAATGGTTTAAATGCTGAACCAGGCTGGCGTTCTCTAATAGCTACATTTATCATTGGTTCAAATTGGCAGTTTTTGCCCGGAATACAGTTTTTGGGAGAAACATCTCCAAACCAGCTTTTGGAGCCAACCATGGTTAAAATTTCCCCTGTTTTGGGGTTTATTGCTATTAATGCGGCATTATGAGCGTTCATCCAGCCATTATCTTTTGCTCCCTGTTCAACTATTTTTTCAGCATATTCTTGAAGTTCCCAATCCAAGCTTGTATAAACGCGGAGACCCCTTTCTCTTATAAAATCTTCACCGTACTTTCTAACCAGCTGGTCCTTTATATACATTACGAAATGAGGAGCTTTAATTGGAGTTAGAATTTGAGAGAATCTTAAGGTTTGGTTTTTGGCCTCTTGCGCTTGATCGTGAGTGATATAGTCAGCATTAGCCATTCTATCTAAAACATAGTCTTTTCTTTGCAAGAGTTCATCTTTATACTCGCCATACGGAGACAGTCTGCTAGGAGCTTTTATTAAAGAGGCTAATGTCGCCGCCTCAGCTATACCAATATCTTTTACTGGTTTATCAAATAAAGTTCGGCTTGCCGCTTCTATTCCATAAGCGTTAGAACCAAAAGGAACCTGGTTTAAATAAAACTCCAAGATTTCTTCTTTGGAATATTTTCTTTCCAATTCTATAGTTAAGATAATTTCTCTCACCTTGCGTTTTAATGTTTTTTCCCTGGTTAAAAAAGAAGAACGGATAAGCTGTTGGCTGATGGTTGAAGCGCCCTGAGCAGGCTCTTTAAGCTTTAAATCAGCCAGTACGGCTCTTATTATGGCCCTTATGTCCAAACCAAAGTGTTTCCAGAAGTTGGCGTCTTCGGTAACAATCACTGCTTCTTGAACGTATTTTGGGATTTCGGACAATGGGACAATTATTCTTTTTTCTTCGCCAAAAATATCATACAAAAGGACTTCTCCGGTTCTGTCATAAATTTTTGTTGATTGGGTAACTTGACGCTCAGTAAATTTTTCAGGCCTTGGAAGGTCTCTGGCATAATACAGGAATAGAAACATTCCAGAAAATATAGAAAGCAGGAAAAGAAAAACAATTAATTTTAAAAACAAAGAGGCAACTCTCTTTTTTTTGTTTTTTTGATAAACTTGTCTAGAATATTTTCGTTTGGCCATAGATTAGTTTGTAGCGATTAGTTTATAGTTTATAGTTTCCTTGCTTTAATTTAGCATTTTTAAAGCATTTATTCAATTTTTTGGTTGATTTTTTTTGATAAAGATAATATTATTAAATAATATGGTAAAAATAAGTCTCAGTAAAATTAAGGAGCTCTTAACAAGAAATGTTGAAGAGGTGATTATTAAAGAAGATTTAATAAAAAAATTGAAAAGCAATAAAGTCTTAAGAGTTAAACACGGCGTTGACCCAACTACTCAAAAGCTGCACTTAGGGCATGCGGTTGTTTACTGGAAATTGCGTGATTTTCAAGATGCAGGGCATAAAATTATTTTTTTAATTGGCAGTTTTACCGGCCGATTCGGAGACCCAAGCGAAAATCTTAAAACACGAAAATTAAGAACAAAAAAAGAAGTAGAGATGATGTCTAAAGATTATTTAAAACAGGTTGGCAAAATTTTAGACATGAAAAATACCGAAGTTCGCCATAATGGCGAATGGTATGATAAGTGGACGTGGGAAAAGGGATTAAATCTTATGTCGCAGTTTACAACGGCAAGAATGTTGGAGAGAGATATGTTTAAGAAGCGGATAAGCCAGAGAAAAGAAATAGGTTATCATGAGCCAGTTTATCCAATGCTTCAAGCCTATGATTCAGTAATGTTGAAATCTGACCTAACTGTTATTGGTTCTGATCAAAAATTCAATGAGTTGTTGGCCCGATCGCTTCAAGAAAAAAATAGACAGCGGCCCCAGGATTTAATGATTGTTCCTCTGCTTTTGGGTATTGATGGCAAGCGAAAAATGAGCCAAAGCTTTGGCAACGAGATTGGTATTAGCGATTCGCCCAACGACATGTACGGCAAAGTAATGTCTATTCCAGATAGATTGATTATTAGTTATTTTAAGCTATGTACTCGTTTTTCCAACAAAAAGATAAAAGAAATTGAATCAAGGCTTAATAAAAAGCGGAACAACCCAAGAGACGTAAAGGCCCGTTTGGCTTTTGAGATAACAAAACTTTATTGGGGCAAGATAAAAGCAAACAGAGCCTCTAATGAGTTTGAAAAAGTTTTTAAAAGAAAAGAGGTTCCCTCTAAGGTACCTCAAATTGGAATAAAAGATAAAAAATTAAATATTTTAGACTTATTGGTCCAGACAAAATTAGCTCGCTCTAAATCCGAGGCCAAACGTCTTGTTTTGCAAAAGGGGGTTAAGATTTCTGGTAAAATTGAAGAGAATTGGAACAGGACGGTTCAGATAAAAAATGGAACGGTGATTCAGGTTGGGAAAAGAAAGTTTATTAGGATAAAATGAGGTCCCGTCTGTAAACACATATAAGCAATTTATCATTTATAAAAACCACCTGTTTGCGGGTCTCGCGGAACCTCGCGCCAAAAATCATTATATTCGTGGTACCAATTTAGTTTTTTAGCGCGTGGGCAGTAAAAACCTTTTTAAGAAGAAAACCCCGGCATTAGCCGGGGTTTTCTTTCGGGAGTAACCGAGCGCCTGAAACATTAGGCGCTCAGTTGAAATTTACTCTTCTGTTTTTTCTTCCTCTTCGTTTTCTTCTTCGTCGGTCTTCTCTTCTTCTGCCTTAAACCCTTCATCTGATTGACTGCCAACGGTTTCCACCTTCAAGGATTCTTCTTCTGTTGGGGCTTCGGGAGCTTCTGTGGACTCGGGGGAGGCTGGAGTTTCAGTGGTAGGGGTCTCAATGTCAGGAGACTCGGGGGAGGCTGGAGTTTCAGTGGTAGGGGTCTCAATGTCAAGAGACTCGGGGGAGGCTGGAGTTTCAGTAGTAGGGGTCTCAATGTCAGGAGACTCGGGGGAGGCTGGAGTTTCTTCTGGCTCGTCCTGACCAAAAAGAGGATTAATAACTTTATCTTCGTAAATCATAATTTTTATTTTTTTCACTTCTTCAGTTTACTTAACCGAAGAAGTGGTTTATTTTAATATTTGTCTTATCTCAACCATTGCTTATAGCGAGAGAATCGACCTTTTTAAAGGCTATAAGTTTATTATAAAGATACAAAAAGCCTTGTCAAGGCATTATATAATATAATTAAAGGTAAGTCAAGAATTTTTGTTTATTTAATGGCTTGGGAGCAACAGATAGCAGCAGCTAACCCATCAGCAGCATCATCGGGCCTGGGCAGTTCTTTCAAGTCAAGCAAAGTTTTAACCATTTTTTGAATTTGTTTTTTATCTGCTTTTCCATATCCGGTTATTGCCATTTTTATTTGTAAGGGCGTAAATTCGTGAACAGGTATTTTTTTCTTTGCAGCTGTTAGTAAAATTACTCCTTTTGCCTGGCTTACCGGCATTGCTGTTTTTAGATTCTTGAAGAAATAAAGACTTTCAACAGCCATTACTTTTGGCTTGTATTTTTTGATTATTTTATTGAGTTCATTGTTAAGGATTTTAAGCCGTTCTCCATCAGGAAACCCCGGGCTTGTTTTAATAACTCCAAAACCCAAACACTTTAAATTTTTTCTAACTTTTTTTATCACGCCCCAGCCAGTCGCGGCTGTTCCTGGATCTATTCCCGTAATAATCATATGTTAATTTTTAAGTTTGAATAAATATCTTGGACTGAGTCGTTTTCGTCCAAAGACTCAAAAAGCTTGTCAAGGCAGGCTTTTTCTTTTTCTTCAACTTCAATTTGTTCTTTAGCAACCCAGTCCAAGCTAACAGATTTAATAGAAAGACCTTTTTCTTCTAAATTCTTTTTTACTTTTTCTAAATCTTCCGGTTTAGTGTAAACATCAAGTAGGTTCTCGCGCCAATAAATATCTTCAGCTCCTGCTTCAATAGCCATTAATTCTAATTCTTCTTTGTTTCTTGTTTTTTGTTCATTATTTATTACTATTGCCCCCTTTCTCTCAAAAAGCCACCTCACAGAGCCCTCGCTAGCCAGTTTCCCATTATGCTGATTTAACGTTCGCTTGATATCGCCAAGGGTCCTGTTTTTATTATCAGTAATCCCTTCAATGATTATAGCTGTTTTACCTGGACCATAAGCTTCAAAAATTACTTCTTCCAATTTTTCTCCACCCAGACCACCAATACCTTTCTGAATAGCTCTTTGAATTTTCTCCTTTGGCATGTTGAATTCTTTGGCTTGCTCAATTGCCATCCGCAGTTTAGAGTTGGCGCCAGGGTCTTCACCGCCCTCCTTTGCTGCAACCGAAAGAACCCGAGCCATTTTTGAAAAAGTCTTGCCTCGTTTTGCATCGGTAATTTGTTTTTTGTGTAAAATTGTTTTTGCGTGGCTGTGCCCGCTCATATATTTTATTTTACTTCTTTTTATCCATTTTTTCAAGGTCTCTTGACAGTGAGATCAATCAAAAAGGCAACCAAGCTGAATAAGAAAATTGTTAGAAAAAAGAAGACTTGATTACCCTTTTCCATTATGGCAAGCTCTTTAAAACAAAAAATCCTCATTTCTGAGGCAGTTTCTATTCTCTTTTAACCTTCTTTTTAAGGATTAAAATTATTATTGCTGAGAAAATTGCTAGTAAGATTGCAATAAAAATGATAGACCATGGTTTTGAGATTTGACTGCTAATAGACGCTAATTGTTCTTTGCCCTTTATAGCTCCGTCAGGAGCGAAGGAGGGTTGGTTTTCCCCTGTCGTGCTTGGCGCGGCAGGGGAGGAAGATTCTTCTGATTTAATATCACGGATTATGTTTTCTGAACCTGGACTTAAAACAGAGCTCCAGACGCAAGTATTATTTTTGCGATTACAGGACTGTGCCAAAGAGGCTTTTCCATATAAAATTTCATCAGCAGTTTCATTGTTTGGATGTAAAAGTTTTAATCCGTCTCCGCTGTTATTCAAAGTTATTTTTGAGACAGGTCTTTCAATAAATAAAAATCCTTGCGGAAGAATTTTTGTATTTTCAGGAAAAGTATAGATTTTAATTGAGCCAATAGTGTCTTGGATTTTCCAATTAGAAATATCAATTGTTTGATTGTTTAAGTTTTTTAATTCTATCCATTCCTCTGTTTTATCTGGACCCTCGGGAGAAGGCAGGATTTCATTGATGATAATTCCGATAGGATAAGTTTGAGTTTCCAGAGGAGTTTCCAGAGGCCCGTCCTCGGGAAGTTCTTCCCCTGCTTTATTGCTAATCGGCGGCGAGGTGGTGAAAGAATGAGAAACGGGAGAAATGGGAGAAGGGGAGCTATTTTCCGCATTAGGCGTTCCGCCTGGGCTTTTGCTTGTCTGCCAATCTCCAGAACTTGTTCTTTCCATAGTTGCTTTGCTGGAATTATCACCAGCCAGCCAGACGTTAGAGCAATCAATAGAATCAATTAAATCTCCTAAATTATCATAAAGCTCTAAATGTTCACCTTTGTTACTCAGAGATCCTTTGTAAATTTGGTCAGCCGTAATATCTATGAGAGTATCATCATCGGTTCTTTCCAACAAATAAAAACCAAGACCTGAAATTGTTCCTGACAAATTTATTTCCGGAGTTCCGTCAACGGCTTTCAGCGTCCAACTTCCAAGACTTACAGCCGAATTACTTGAATTATACAATTCCAGCCATTCGTCATTATATGATTCTTGGGTGCCCATCCAGGCTACTTCATTGATAATTATTGTGTCTGTCTTTAGCCCGTTGGCGGCGTAAGCCGCCTTTACGGGCCAGCAAATCTCATTTATTGTCACGTCAGCAAAAACCGTAAAAGGCGTTAAGCACAAAAAGGCAATAATTATTAGGTAAAACTTTAACATTTCTTCAAGTTAACAAATTAGAACAAAGTTGACAAATAAATTAGGAAATATATAATTTAAATTAGCACCCTGAAAGAAGAAAGGAGAAATTATGAGCAGAAGGAGCTATGTTTGGTATGTTGAGCCGTTAGACAAGAAAACAAACGGAGTAATTGCCGGATCTTTTTCGCTTGAGATCCCAGAAGTAAAATTCATAAAGAAAAGAATTGACGGTGACGGACGGTTTCTTAATTTATGGATTTGCCCATTCACTCTTATTACCGCCCTAAAGAAGACAAAAAGAGATCTTGGGTTGAATTTTAGAATCTATAGTCAGGTTGGGCAAGGCCAAATAAGAGAATGCACCTTTCTTTATGGCAAAAAGCGAAAAAGAAAAAAGAAAAAGACTGCCGCATAAAACGGCAGTCTTATTTTATTATTCATAAATTAGATCAATGCTTTTTGCCCATTTTTATACTTTGCTCCTAAATGCTGATAAGCCAGCTTGGTTGCTATTCTGCCGCGTGGGGTTCTTTCAATAAAGCCGAGCTGCATCAAATAGGGTTCATAAATATCCAGAATTGTATCCTCTTCTTCAAAAGTAGCGGCTGACAAAGTTTGAAGACCGACTGGTCCGCCTTCAAATTTTTTAATCAAAGCCCGCAAGATTCTTCTATCTCCTGGCTCCAAGCCTTTTTCGTCAACTCCTAATAAAGATAGAGCTTTTTTAGTTGTTTTTTCGTCAATAATTCCATTTCCTTCCACCTGAGCAAAGTCCCGTACTCTTTTCAAAATCCGGTTAGCCACCCTTGGCGTATGACGAGAGCATTTGGCAATGATTCTAATTGCCTGAGGCTCTATTTCCACTTTTAATATTTCAGACGACCTTTGAATAATTTTTTCAATATCTTCTAATTCATAAAAATTGAGCTGAAAAGTAGCGCCAAACCTGTTTCTCAAAGGAGAAGAAAGCAGGGAAAAACGAGTAGTGGCTCCAATTAAGGTAAACTTAGGAATTTCCAGCTCCATTGTTTTGGCCATTGGACCTCTGCCAATAATAATATTGAGTTTAAAATCTTCCATTGCAGGATAAAGTATTTCTTCGCAAATTCTGTTTAATCTATGTAATTCGTCCAGAAAAAGAACATCGCCATCCTCTAAATTAGTCAGAAGAGCCGCCAAATCACCAGCTTTTTCAATAACTGGTCCAGAAGTAACTCTGATATTAGCGCCCATTTCTTTAGCAATTAAATAGGAGATCGTTGTTTTTCCCAAACCAGAGTTTCCGTAAAATAAAAGGTGATCAGGCGGCTCGCTTCTTTTTTTAGCTGCTTCAATAATAATTTTCAAACCCCTTTTTATCTTTTCCTGACCAATATAATCCTGCCACTCCTTGGGCCTGAGCGTTTGGTCTAATATTTCGTCTTCTTTACTTGTTTTTGGGGTAATGGCACTTGACAAATTGTTCATAATATATTAGAATAATAAATATTGCATCTATTCAAGGCTTTGCGCAGCAAAAATTTAGGCAGACAAAAAGCCTTTAGCTTGGGGGTCTTGGGATTTGTTTTGGCAGGATATCTTGGCTTGCCCCGTTAGAAACTTGGTCAATTTTTTATTCTAATTCTAAAATACCATCAGGTTTCTAACGGGGCGCAGGCGAAGTTACTCCCCGGAGAAATCCTAAACTTTGCGTTCCTAATACCAAGTGGACCCCCAAGCTAAAGGCTTTTTATTGAGAGTGCAACTTTATTATGTGCTTGATTTATTCACCCATTACTCTTTTAATTTCCTCTATACTTGTAATGCCTTTTAGCACCTTTATTAATCCATCTTGTCTCATACTAATCATTCCCCTTTTTACTGCTAATTTTTTAAGATCAGAAACAGAAGGAGACTTTAATATGAGTTTTTGAATTTCATCATCAATAAGAAAGGTTTCAAAAATACCTGTTCTGCTGCGATATCCAGTAAAGTTACAATACTTACAGCCCTTTTCCTTGGGGGTCTTTATTTTTGTTTTTTCAGAAATCTTTATTTTTAAAAGTTCTTTTGGAATATTTTTAAGATCCTTTTCAAGTTTTTTAAAAAGTTCTTTTGGAATAAAAATTGTTTTACTGCATTTTTTACAAAGCTTCCTAACTAATCTTTGGGCTACGGTCATATTAATAGCCGGAGCAATGTTTACTGGTTTTTCGCCCAATGCCTGAAGTCGGATAATGGTTCCGGCCGCATCATTGGTGTGAAGAGTGCTGAGAACAAGATGTCCAGTTAAGGCTGCCTGAAGTGCGGTTTTGGCCGTTTCAAAGTCCCGGATTTCTCCAACCAGGATTATGTCAGGGTCCTGCCTCATTATTGATTTTAATCCATTTGCAAAATTATACTCTTTGTCAAAAGAAACTTGGGTCTGGGAGATTCCCAGCAGATGATATTCAATTGGGTCTTCAATGGTAATGATTTTTAATTCAGGCTTTTTAATGGCTTTTAAAATAGCATACAATGTTGTGCTTTTACCGGAACCAGTTGGGCCAGTAACAATAATCATTCCGTTGGGCTTTTTTATCTCCTTGCTAAAGGTTTTCAGCAAATCCTCTCTTAATCCCAAGCCCTTTAGGTCCAGCAACGTCTTTGGGTTTAAAATTCTTAAAACTATTGATTCTCCGTATTCGGCAGGAAGAGTGGAAACCCTTACCTCAATCGTTTCTGGTTCTTTTTCAAGCCTTGCTACAACAACTGAAAATCGACCGTTTTGCGGTTGCTTGTAAATGTTTAGTTTAATTCCCGAAAGTAGTTTTATCCGGGAAAGAAGCTTTTCGTAATAAAAGAGTTTGAAAACTATTACATCTCGTAAAACTCCATCAATTCTCAACCTTAGTTTTACTTGATGTTTTTCTGGTTCAAGGTGAATATCGGAGGCTTCAAGGCTTATTGCTCCCCCTAATAAAGTTTTTAAAACAATGCTTATTTCTTTGTTGAAAGTTTTTCCTATTTTTTTCTTGAAATCAAACAGGTTGTCTATGTTTCCTTTTTCTCTTTTGAAATCTGATTCAGATATTTGGAGTTGTTTTGTAATTTGTTTTGTAATCATAAAAAAATCAGGCATCTCTTGAAAAAGGACTCCTGATAAGGTATAAAAAGTAAACAAACGATTTCTAAATTATTATTTTGATTCCTTGTCGCTTCTTTTTTGAGAAAAGTGTTGAGGGGTTGAGTAAATTTTAATTCTTGAGCTTTCATTATTATAATTTAGAGGATTATGTTTTATAAGTCAACCCAGACATAAGAGTTTTCAGTGGAAAACTTCTCTGTCTGGCCAAGCTCCTTAGTGAAAATCTGGCTGCCTTTGGCAAAAAGTTTTTTGTAAAACAAAACACCTGCCAAATTTCTGCTACGGGTCAAGTTGAAGACTTTTTACCTCGAAAAGATGAAAAGATACATTACAAAAACCAGTTCAGAAACAAAAAAATTAGCAGAGGATTTATCTGAGAAGATTTTAAAACCAAAAACCAGGAACAAGACTGTTGTTTTGGCTCTGGAAGGGGATTTGGGCACAGGAAAAACAACCTTTATTCAGGGCATTGCAAAAGGGCTTGGAATTAGAGAAAGAATTTTAAGTCCAACATTTGTATTAATAAAACGATTTGAGTTTTCAAACAGCCAGAACTTTTATCACATAGACTGCTATAGAATAAAAGATCCAAAAGAGCTTTTGGATTTAGGGTTTAAAGAAATTATTTCAAATCCAAAGAATCTTATTGCTGTTGAATGGTCTGACCGGGTCAAAAAAATAATTCCCAAATCCGCCATAAAGCTCAAATTTGACTTCATAAACAAAAACACCCGAAAAATCACTATAAGATAATAGATAAAAGATTAAGAGGGCCTTGAATAAGGCAGATTGTATATTTTCCTCCTCTACCTCTTTTTGTTTTCTCTCAAAAAAAGGTTATAATTAAAAACTAGAGTAATGTGACGCCGTGTGACGCCGCTTTGCGGCGTCACATTAGCTTTTGTATCTTTTTTATTTGTTCTAAAACTATACTAAAATAAAGAAATACCCAGTGGAGAAATTTTGAACATTCTTCGCAGAGCGAGGAACAAAAAATAAAAATTAATTCATGAGCAGAATTCATGAGCAGTATATATAATTTAGAAAGAGTTTTGAATTTATTTCAAAAAAGACAATTGGAATGTTTTCAAAGTTCTTCTACATGGAATGGAAGAGGAAAAAAAGCGATTGGTGATAATTGACGGTAATGCCTTGGTCCATCGGGCCTTTCACGCTTTGCCTCCTTTGACTACTAAAAATGGTCAGTTGGTTAATGCTGTTTATGGTTTTCTCTTAGTTTTTCTGAAAACTCTGAAAGAATTCAAACCCGAATACATAGCAGCAACTTTTGATTTGGCAGGACCCACATTTCGGCATAAAGAATATAAAGAATACAAAGCCCAGAGACCAAAAGCTCCCGACGAACTTTATGAGCAGATCCCTATTATTAAGAGCATTTTAAGAAGTTTTAATGTGTCTATTTTTGAAAAGCAGGGTTATGAGGCTGATGATGTTATTGGCACAATTACAAGAAAGGTCACAACGCAAAAACCAGAAGTCAGAAGCATTATTGTCACAGGCGACTTAGACGCTCTTCAGCTGGTTGATGACAAGGTTAATGTTTTTACTCTCAGAAAAGGAATAAAAGACACTCTTTTATATAATGTTTCAAGGGTTAAAGAAAGATATGGTGTGAGCCCTAGTCAGCTTTTAGACTTCAAGGCTTTGAGGGGCGATCCTTCTGATAATATTCCAGGAGTTCTTGGTGTGGGAGAAAAAACTGCTGCTGAATTAATAAAAGAATTCAACACTATAGAGAACTTGTATCAAGAAATAGAATCGGGCGGAGCGGCGCTGATAAAGCAAGCTGTTTTGGAAAAACTAAAAAAGAACAAAGATAAAGCTTTTTTAAGCAAAAAACTAGTCCAAATAAAACAAGATGTACCAATAGATTTTAATTTAGATGATTGCCTCTGGAAGAATTATAACAAAGAAAAAGTTAGTCAAACTCTAAAAAACTTTGAATTTTTTAGTTTGGTTAATAAACTTCCATAATTATTTCTATGTTTTCCAACGAACAATTAATTAAAGGGACGAAAAAATTTTTCTTTGGTGCTTTTTTCTATATAGTAATTACTTGTTTCTTAACAGGACTGGTGGTGCTTTTGATTTTTTTGGGATCCTGGCTTTTTGCTCTTTTAGGAATTAGCGGTATTTGGTTAATTGCTTTTACCGTAGCTATTGTAGCTGTTTTAATGGGCCGGTCTTTTTTTCAGAAAACAAAAGATTTAGAAGAATCTAAGGCCACCCTTGAAATAAGGGTCAGGGCTAGAACCAGAGAATTAGAAGAGTTAACAGTGAGCCTTGAGCGAAAAGTTAAAGAAAGGACCGGTGAGCTTCAGAAGAGAATAGAAGAGCTGGAGAGGATTCACAAATTAACTGTTGGAAGGGAACTTAAAATGATAGAGCTTAAAGAAGAAATAAAAAAACTAAAAGGGAAAGCGTAAGAAAGGACGCAAGAATAAAAGAAAAAATAGTCCAGCATGTTTTTATGCAGAAACAAAATACAGAAAACTTAAAAAGAAAAAGTTTAGAATTACAAAGGACAAAAAAGGACTTAAAAGACTTAAAAAAGTATCTTGATGAATTATATTCTTTTTTACCGTTGGCAATTTGTTCAGTAAATTTAGCAAGAACAGTTGTTAAAGTTAATCAGGCCTTTTCTAATCTAACCGGTTATAGTAGCGCCGAAATTATGGGTAGGAATGCGGAGATTTTATTTTTTGACAAAAAAGAAGCGAATATTTTAAAGCAGAGCGTTTTTAAAAAAAAAGAAGCACAAGTAAAAGAAACAACCCTCTTGACCAATGACAAAAAAAAGGTTTCGGTTAGAGCTACGGTCAAACTAAGAAAAGATAGAGACGACGCAGCAATAGGTTATTTTTTGGCTTTTTTAGACATTAGCGAGGTAAAGCAGTTTCAAGAAGAACTAGGAAAGAAGGTGGGGAAAAGAACAAAAGAACTCGAAGACTCTAGGAAAGCCCTATCAAATATATTAGAAGATGTAGCTGATGCCAGAGAGAAAGCTGAGGGAGAGAAGAATAAAACTTTGGCAATAATCAAGAATTTCTCTGACGGACTTTTAGTTTTTGACGAGATTAATACTCTTTCTTTTGTAAATCCGCAAGCAGAGAAGTTTTTCAGCGTGAAATCTCAGGATGTGGTTGGTAAATTTGTAAGCGATCTTAATACCCTTGAGAATTTCAAGCCATTGATAATCCTTTTGGGACAGGAATTAAGAGACTTTTTCAGAAAAGAGATTTCACTGGGCAAAAACCTGGTTTTAGAGGTTTCAGCAGTTCCTATTCTCAGAGAAAATAAAAAGAGCGGCACTTTGGTTATTTTGCATAACATTACCAGAGAAAAAAGGATAGAGAGAATGAAAACTGAATTCGTTTCTTTAACCGCCCATCAACTAAGAACCCCTTTATCAGCAATTAAATGGACTCTTCAGATGTTTCTTACGGGTGATTTGGGTCCTATCAATGAAGAGCAGAAAGATTTTATTGAGAAGACCTACAAGAGCAACGAAAGAATGATTGCTTTGATTAACGATCTATTAAACATTACGAGAATTGAAGAAGGCAGGTATCTTTATAAACTTATGCCAGTTAATATGGAAGAGATGATTCAGGATGTAATAGATTCATTAAAGGAGGAGATTCAAGGGAAAAGAATTAATTTAAGGTTTAGGAAAGCCGATAGAAAAATAGATAAGATACGAGTTGATGCTGAAAAGATGAGTTTAGTGCTTCAGAACCTTATAAATAATGCTATTCACTATACTCCGGCAGGTGGTGAAATAATAATTACATTGAGGCAAAGCAATCATGATATAGAATTTTCAATAAAAGATACTGGCATTGGTATTCCCAAAGATCAGCAGAATAGAGTTTTTAGCAAGTTTTTCCGCGGAGCCAATGCTATAAGAACTGAAACCGAGGGCACAGGATTGGGTCTTTATATTGCCAAGAACATTATTGAGGCTCATGACGGCGGCATTTGGTTTGATTCAGAGGAAAATAAAGGATCGACTTTTTATTTTGTTTTGCCCATAAAAGAAGAATTTAAAGAGTTTATGAAAGAGTTTTAAAAATACTTGCTTATTTGGCCTGCCTTGTTATAATAAAAAAGAAGCTACAAAATACGTTAGGAAGCTACTAAATACGAAAAAGATATGAATATGCGAAAAACATTATAGTCCATAAAGCCTATTAGCACTTTCGTATATTCGTAATAATTTAGTATTTCGCAGCCAGATTAGCATTTAGCAGCCCAAGGCATAATTAGTAATTGAAACATGAAGAAAATATTATTAGTTGAAGACGACCCCAGCACCAATTTTGCAAGGCATTCAGCGGCAGCCCTCTTTGCCCAATTATTCTTCGGAGGATAATATTATGACTATTTGGCGCACGCAGGCAGCGAGGACTCTATGTGGCAAAGTTGGTGCGCGGCAAGAAATGATGAAACAAAATTTAATTAATTTTAATTGTAAGCACCATGAAGCGAATTATTCTTGTTGAAGATGAGGAAATAATTCTTGATCTTTTGGAAAAAAAATTAAGCAATAAAGGATACAAGCTTATTACTGCAAGGGACGGTGTAGAGGGCTTGAAAAAGATAAAAGAAGCAAACCCCAAACCAGATATTATTGTAACCGATATTTTGATGCCGAAAATGGATGGGTTGGAGATGATGGAAGAGATCTCGAAAATAGAAAGATTAAAATCTATACCGATCATTGTTATTTCTAACTCAGGTCAGCCCGTAGAGCTTGATAAGGCTAAAAGATTGGGAGCGAAAGATTGGTTAATTAAAACTGAGTTTGATCCCAATGAAGTAATTAATAAAATAGAAAAATTAATAGGCAAATAACAACCGCCGATAGACCACTGATTTAGTGCTCTGATAAAACGCTGACATAAAACTCGGCGTAAAGTCTGAGTAAAGATCAGCGTAAGCTCAGCGGACCTTTATGGCTAAGAAAATTTTAATAATTGAAGACGATAAATTTCTCAGAGAGCTTATAAACAAAAAGCTTGCTAAAGAAGGGTATGACATTATTGAGGCGGTTGACGGCGAGGATGGAACAAGAAAGGCTAAAGAAGAAAAACCGGATTTAGTATTACTGGATCTTATTTTGCCGGGAATTGATGGATTTGAGGTTTTGCACAGAGTAAAACAGGATATTGAGACTTCTGCCATGCCGGTAATTATTTTATCTAATCTGGGACAGAAAGATGATGTGGAAAGAGGAATGAAGCTTGGGGCGGCAGATTATTTAATTAAGGCGCATTTTACTCCGGGAGAAATCGTTGAAAAAGTTAAAAATATCCTTAAATAGATATTAAATATTGTGATTCCCGTAGTTTCAATAAGCAATTTAATAACTTTTTTAGTAAGTTCATTTATTAGTGTTTATCTTTGGAGAGCTTATAAAAAGAAAAAAGAGGAACGGCTTCGGTATTTCCTCTATTTTTTTATTTCAATGAGTTTGTTTTTTTTATTTCTTACCGCTCCCTTTTTAATTTTTAAAAGCACCTTTCTTATAACGCTTTCTGTTACTGTTGCAATTTCTTTTCTTTATCTTATCCTTGCCTTTATAAGTTCGGTTTCTTTAAGGATTTTAAATTGGCGCAAAACAGAGAAAGTATTTTTAATAATAATTTTATTTTCTTTAAGCTTTTATTATTTGATGATTTTTATTAATTTTGAGCCGGTTTGTGTATCTATTTCAGGAGATTTTCTGTATTGGGTTGTTCCTCATTCAAGAATTTTTTGGAAAATAGGTTCAATGGTTAACGGAATAGTTTCCGGCATTATTCTTTTACCAACAATTATTTTCTTTTTTATAGGAGGTTTTAGAAATGAAAAAGGGTTTATTCGGAAAAGAGCTTTTTTAATGGGAACAGGAATATTTTTTTTAACATTGGCTGGAATAGTAAACTTTATTATTGGGAGCATTCCAAACTTTACAGTTCATATTACGGCCTCATTAATTGCTGTTTTAGGGCTTTTGGTTCTTTTTGTGGGAATTGTAATCTTGAAGCCAAAATCGATGCCAACGCCCCTGTCTGTCAATAGACAGGCTAATGAATACTAGCTATATCTGTTTATGCCAATATACAAATGGATACTAACTATGCGAACATTAGCATCATTAGTATAAATTAGTATATTAGCACAGCGTTTATGCTCATCTTTCTATACGGCATAGATACATATAGGAGTAAGCAGAAATTAAGGGAGATTGTTAAGGGGCATAGGAAAATTCACAAAAGTGGGTTAAGTTTAATTGTTTTAGATATAAAGGAGAAAAGTTTTCATGATTTTGACAATCAGATTCGTTCGATTTCAATGTTTCAGGAGAAGAAATTGATAATTCTAAAGAATGCTTTTTTAGACTCTGATTTTAAGGAAAAGTTTTTGAAAAAGAAAGAAGATTATAAAAAAACAAAGGATATAATTATATTTTTTGAAGAACAAGCACCGCTTAAAAATGACCCATTGTTTAAATTCCTTAAAGAATATGGTAAATCTCAGGTATTTGAGTTTCTTAGTGGATATGAACTGAAAAACTGGGCGAAAAAAGAGTTTGAGAACTACGGAGGAGAAATTGAACCAAGCGCATTAGAAAAACTTGTTGATTTTATTGGCAATGACCTTTGGCAATTTTCGAATGAAATAAAAAAATTATCTTTTTTTGCCAAGGGGAGAAAGGTTATTCAAGAAGATGTTGAACTTTTAGTTAGGTCAAAAGTTGAAACAGACATTTTTAAGACAATAGATGCCTTGGCGGAAAGGAACAAGAAAAAGGCGCTTTTTTTGACTCACAAGCATTTGGAAAAAGGAGATTCACCTTTTTATCTCTTAACAATGATTAATTATCAGTTCCGCAATCTTTTGATAATTAAGTCGCAAGGCAAGAAGTATATAGCTCAATCAGAAATAAGTTCTTTAAGTAAAAAACTTGGTCTGCATCCTTTTGTTGTAAGGAAATCAAGTTGGCATATAAAAAGATTTACCATTGAAGAATTAAAAAAAATCTACCAGAAAATATTTCAGGCAGACTATAATATTAAAGCAGGGAGAATAAAGCCGGAGATAGCGTTAGATATGTTAATAGCAGATATCTGATTTCCCGATATTCAGAATTTCTAATTTCTAATTGACCTAATTTCTAACTAAATCCCAATGTCTAATGACTAATGAACAAAGATTTGGCTATTGGGATTTGGGGCATTAGACATTAGTTAGTAATTAGAAATTAATAATTAGGTATTTTTATTAATTAACTTAGTGATACGAGATTTTTTTCGGGCTGCTGTGTTTTTCTTAATAATTCCAATCTTTGCTGTTTTGTCCAATGTTTTGTAAACTTGCGGCAAAAGTTTTTTTGCTTCTTCGTGTTTTTTTAAAGAAATTAAATCTTTGACCTGTTTGATCAGGTCTTTTGTCTTCTTTTTGCGTTGTAGATTAATTATTCCCCGCTTTTTATTTTGCCGCAAGGCTTTTTTAGCGCTTTTAATTACTGGCATTCTTAAAGTTTAACAAAATGTTTGAAAAAAAGCAAGGCTTGGGCTATGATTAAAATATGATTAGTTATCTTTCAGGTAAAATAAAATTCAAAACAGATAAGTGTATTATCCTTGACGTCAACGGTGTTGGCTATAAGATTTTTTTGTCGCAAAAAACTCTTGCTAAAATTATAGAATCTGGAAATTTAGAACTTTTCTGCTTTCTTAATGTGCGGGAAACAGCCTTGGATTTATATGGTTTTTTAACAAAAGAGGAACTGGATTTTTTTGAGATATTAGAGAATATTCGGGGAGTTGGACCAAAAGCCGCTTTGGAAATTTCTTCATTAGGACCATTGGAAAAGATAAAAAAATCCATTGAAGCTCAGGACGAAAAAATATTTGAAGAAATTTCAGGTATTGGCAGAAAAAAAGCCCAGACAATTATTTTAGAGCTGTCTGGTAAAATAAAAGAATTATATCCAATTAAAAAAAGCAAAGAGGGAATAAGCGAACCTGAACAGGCTCTAATTAATCTCGGTTTTTCCGGCCAGCAAGCCAAAGAGGCATTATCCCAAGTTCCCAAAGACATCAAAGACGAGGAAAAGATAAAACAAGGTTTAAAGATTTTAGGAAAATGAAAGAAATAATTAGAAGAATTATTCCAGATTTCTTTATCAGCTGGTATCACTTAAAGCTTGCTTTTTTGGGAGCGATTTTTTACGGTTTTCCGAGCAGGAAGTTAAAAGTGATTGGAGTGACTGGAACAAACGGAAAATCAACTGTAATTTATCTGGCAACAAAAATTTTAGAACAAGCAGGATTCAAAACTGCCTCTATTTCTTCTATTAAATTTAAAATTGGAGATAAAGAATGGAAAAATGATTTAAAAATGACAATGCCGGGCCGGTTTAAATTGCAGAAGTTTTTACACCAATCAGCAATAGATAGGTGTGAGTACGCGGTTTTGGAAGTTACTTCTGAAGGTATAAAACAGCACCGCCACAAATACATTAATTTTGATACGGCAGTTTTTACTAATTTAACTCCTGAGCACATTGAAGCGCACGGCAGTTTTGAGAGATATTGCGAGGCAAAAGGAAAACTTTTTCGAGCCGCCAAAAACGTTCATATTATTAATATTGACGACAAAAAGGCAGATTACTTTTTAAAATTCCCCAGTTATCAGAAATTTTGTTATAGTGCAAATGAAAATTTGAACATTGAAAAATTGAAAATTGATTGGAAATTGAAAATTGAAAATTATAAATTTATTAAAGCTGCCAAAGTTAATAAATCATCAAGGGGGATAGGTTTTATGGTGGGAAATACCCCATTTCGCTTGAGTTTATTGGGCGGCTTTAATGTCTATAATGCTTTGGCGGCGATTTCTGTTGCCTTATCGCAAGGAATTTCTTTAGAAACTTGCCAGAGCACTCTGGAAAAAATTGAAGGAATTCCTGGCAGAATGGAAACTGTAATTAAAGAGCCGTTTAGGGTAATAATAGATTATGCTCATACGCCCGATAGCCTTAAAAAGGTTTATGAAACTTTAAAGAATAATAATCTTGTTTGTGTTCTTGGCGCTGCCGGAGGCGGCAGGGATAAAAGAAAAAGAGAAGAGCTTGGTAAAATTGCAGGTCAGTATTGTACACAAATAATTATTACAAACGAGGATCCTTACGACGAAAGTCCTATGGAAATAATTGAACAGGTGGCAAAAGGGGCAAACAAAGGAGTTAAGAAAATTTTAGACAGGAGAGAGGCAATAAAAACTGCCTTGAAGTCGGCAAAACCCAAAGACGTTATTATAATCACTGGAAAGGGTTGCGAGCCTTGGATTTGTATAGCCCGTGGCAAAAAAATAGCGTGGGATGACAGAGAGATAGTTAAAGAGGAAATGAAGCTTGACGGGCTCGTAGACAGGGATTAATAAATATGTTAGGAAAGAAAGAACAGATATAAAACGAAGAAGCATATTTTAAAATTTAGAGTTTTTAATAAATCATTTTTTGTTTTCAAAAAAGGAGCCGAACTCAATTCACAAATATATTCGTATGGAAAAGGCTCGGATTCGCCAAGACATTTTTATCTTAGAGGAGCAAGAAAAACAAATCCAAAATTTATATGATAAATTTGTAAAAAATAAACCTGTAGACACCGGGCATCCACAGACTGGAAAATAAAACTGGATGAAAATCCAGTTTTTTGATAGGATGAAATAATGACTAAAACAGAAAATCAGAGACTAATATGGAAACCAATGTTGTGGGAAGCGGTTTTATTTTCCTTTGCCTTAATATTAGGTATTTCAGCCGGTTTTCGGATTGTTCAGCTTCTTAAGCCAGAAGGACTTTCTTTATCTCCCGTTTCTTTCTGGCAATTTATTCTTTATTTTCTCATTGGCACTGGCTTAATTTTAATAATCACAGTATTTCTTAAACTCAAGAAAGGTAGAGGAATAATTTTTAAATCTTTTTTTCTTTTGGTCACTGCTTGGGGAGGAATCATTTTTCTTTCTTTATGGCTGCCCGGTATTGTTTCTTTAATTTTAATTGCATCTTTGATTTTTTGGTGGTCAAAGAAGCCATCAGTTCTTTCTCATAATATAGCAATAATTTTAGGTATGGCCGGCATTGGCAGTGTGCTTGGTTTGCGTTTTGAGCCTTTAATAGTAGTTGCCTTGCTGATAATTTTTTCTATTTATGATTGGGTTGCGGTTTACAAAACAAAACATATGGTTAAAATAGCTCAATCAATGATTGAAAGCCGGGCTATTTTAGGACTAATTATTCCGAAAAAACCATCGGATTTTTGGGCCTCCTTTAAAAAAGTAAAGCCGGGCAAAGGATTTATGATTTTGGGTGGCGGCGATGTTGTTTTCCCTTTGATTCTTTGTGTTTCTTTAATTCCCGAAGGGGTTTGTAAATCTTTAATTGTATTTGTTTTTTCTTTACTCGGTCTTTTGTTCGGTTTTTGGCTCTTTTCCAAACAAAGAAACCGCAAGCCAATTCCTGCCCTACCGCCCATTGCTTTATTTTCAATAATCGGTTATTTAATAACGCGGATTATACCTTGATATCTGCCCCATTAGATAGGGGCAAAGCCTCAATCTAACGCGGTCTATACTGAATCTACGTTGATGAAATAAAAATAAGTTGACAAGTTTGTTTTATTTTTATTTCGTCTGCTGCCGCAGGTAAGATAAAAATCAATGATATGGGCGCTTTTATTGTTTTTTAACAATCAAAAATATTGTATTATTTAATTATCTATGCCCTCATAGCTCAATTGGATAGAGCGCAACCCTCCGGAGGTTGAAATCTCCGTTCGAATCGGAGTGAGGGCACGATCTATGAGCCAAAAGACCAAATCTGTTTTTATCCAGCGAGCCAGCCGCCGTCAATTACTACTGTTGAGCCAGTCATATAAGAGGATTTATCAGAGGCCAAAAAGAGAACCAAGTTTGAAACTTCTTCTGGTTTTCCAGTCCGACGCATGGGAATTCGGGACAAGGTAGTTTCCATTGTTTTGGGGGCTTTTTTCATCTGGTCAATCATTGGCGTTTCAATCATTCCCGGAGCAACAGCATTAACTCGGATATTATAAGGGGCTAATTCAACAGCCATAGCTTCGGTCATTCCGACAATTCCGCCCTTGGAAGCGCAGTAGTGAACAATATTGGAGAATCCAATTCCCTGCTGACCCATTGCCACTGAAGCAATATTAATAATTATCCCTGATTTTTTCTTAGCCATTTCTTTGGCAGCGGCTTGGGCGCAGAGAAAATATCCTTTAAGATTAATATCTAAAGTTTTGTTCCAGTCTTTTAATGTTAGTTCCATAAAAGGTTTAAAATCAACAATTCCAGCATTATTGACCAAGATGTCTATTTTTTTCCACTTTTTAATGGTTTTTTTGACTAACTGAGCAATTTCTATTTTTTGAGTTACATCACATTTTATAGCTATTGCTTCTCCTCCTGTTTTTTTAATTTCTGCCACTACTTTTTCACAGTCATTTTGAGAAATATCTGAAACTACTACTTTGGCTCCGGCTTTGGCTAAAGTAAAGGCATGAGTTTTTCCCATTCCTTGACGAGCCCCAGTGATAATTGCGACTTTGTTTTTTAAGTCAGACATATTTTTTGAGATTGTTTGTTTTTCGACTTTTGTGTTTTCTTTATTTTACCCAACAGATAAAAATAAATCAAGAGGCGAGTCCTGCATAGAAAGGATGAAATTTATGTGATAGGTTTATGCTTTGTTTTATTTTTTAGCAAGACTAATACCGAGCCATTTTTTTGAAAGAATTAATTTTTTGAAAGAATTAAATAAGCGTAATATAACTTTTCCCCAGATTGGGGATAAACTCTGTGGAAAATTTGTGGAGAATAATCTTGACATATATATGCAAAGCAATAATATGAAAATTGAGGAGGGTGAAAGGACTAATGGCTTGATGCCTAAAGTATAGTGTACACATAGTCAACGTCCGATTATCTAAAGGATACTGGAAAGTATTGAGCCTTCCCTCCTCTCTAAAATAGACAGACCTTGGTCTGCCTATTTTAATTCATTTTTAATATGTTATACCTTAATCTTTTTTCACTTGCGTGAAAAACTAAGGCGGGGTAAAATAAAGATGTATGAAGTATAAAATAGCTGTGTCCGGAGCTTCTCAAATTGGACACTGTACAAAGGGCATAAAAGAAATGGCTAAGGAAATCGGCAGAGAGATTGCCCGTCAGGGTTGCATTTTAATTACAGGCGCTACTACAGGCGTTCCTTATTATGCCGCTATAGGCGCGAAAGAAGAGGGAGGGGTTAGCATTGGTTTTTCTCCGGCCGTTTCAGAGAAAGAACACAGAAAGGTTTACAGGCTGCCTTTAGATTATTTTGATGTAATGGTTTACACTGGTTTTGATTACGCAGGCAGAAACCTATTAATGACCCGGGCTTCAGACGCATTAATTGTTGGCTGCGGCAGAATGGGTACAATGAATGAGTTTACAATTGCCTTTGAGGACAGAAAGCCGATTGGCGTTTTAGAAGGTTCGGGCGGAACAGCTGATATTATTAAGATTCTTATTAGAAAGCCACACAGGAAAGGAGAAAAAATTATTCACGAAACTGACCCAAAAAGATTGGTTCAAAAATTAGTGAAATTGCTTCAAACGAAAAAGTAAACCCCCCACCAATTTTTTGTAGAAAAAGCGGCTGGGGGAAAGGTCGGCGAATAACGCGATGCAAATATACTAACGCATACTAATGATGCAAATATTATTTGTATTTCATTAGTATAATTAGTATCAATTCGTATATTAGCATCAATTATAATGGCAGAAACAGAAATTCAACCACCAGACAAGAAAAGCCTAATTGGAAAGATTACTCATTATTTTAGTAATATTGAGGTAGCGGTTATTGAGTTGACTGGCCCTCTTTCAACGGGAGACACTATTCGGATAGTTGGCGGAGAAGATACTGATTTTGAACAGACAATAGAATCAATGCAGATTGATCATAATAATATTGATAAGGCCAAAAAGGGAGATGCTGTTGGTCTGAAAGTAGAGCATAAAGTGAGAGAAGGATATAAGATATATAAAGCCTGAAGCCTAAAGCCTAAAGTTAAAAGTTCAAGGTTGCAGTATTAAATAGAAAATATTTGGAAGTTTATACTGGTATTTTTGACTTTTAATTTTTAACTAAGACGTTTGTCTTCTATGTCAAAGACACTGGGTTTTGTTAAAGCTCTTTCAATTTTTCTGGGAACAGTAGTTGGAGCTGGAATATTTGGCTTGCCTTACGTAGCCTCAAAAGCAGGCTTTTTTATTGTCTTTTTGTATTTTTTAATTTTAGGTGCTATTGCTTTTTTCATTCATCTGATTTATGGAAAAGTGGCATTAGGAACAGCTGGACTTCACAGGTTGCCTGGTTATGTAGAAAAGTATTTGGGTATTTTTTGGAAAAAAATAAGTTTTTTAGTTATTGCATTAGGTCTTTTTGGCGCCATCCTCGCTTATTTAATTATCGGCGGTCAGTTTTTAAAAATATTTATCTCTCCTTATTTCGGGGGCAAACTTATTGTTTACACTCTTTTATTTTTTACTCTTGGCGCCCTTTTAATATTTTGGGGACTAAAAAGTATTTCTCAGGTTGAACTTTCTTTATTAATTGTTCTTTTTATTATTCTTTTACTTTTCTTTTTTAAAGCTTTGCCACGCATAGATTTAAATAATTTTAAAAATATGAACTTAGGCTCTTTATTCCTGCCTTATGGGGTAATTCTTTTTTCTCTTTGGGGAACTTCTGTTGTTCCAGAGATTAAGGAGATGCTGGAGGGGGATAGGAGAAAAATTAAAAAAGTTTTATTATCAGGTATTATTATCTCTTCGATTTTTTATCTTTTTTTCGCCTTTATAGTCTTTGGAGTTTCTGGAGCTTCAACTTCCAAAGATGCTATTTCTGGTTTTGCCAATATCTTAGGCAATGGCATTGTAATCTTGGGATTTATTTTTGGAGTAATTACTTGTTTTACTTCTTTTATTACATTAGGTTTAACCTTGAAAAAGGTTTTATGGTATGACTTTGGCTTATCTCGTAATTTATCATGGTTTATAGCCTGTTTTTTCCCATTGTTTTTATTCCTGCTTGGTTTAAGAGAATTTATTGATGTTATTTGTTGGACTGGCGCCTTGGCTTTGGGCATTGAAGGAATAATTATTGTGTTTTTATATAAATCATTTTTGAAAAAGAAATTTTCTCAGAAAATGAAGCCCGTTTATTATCTCTTGCCTTTAGTTTTTTTTATTGGAATTGTTTTTGAGATACTCTACTTAATAAAGTAATTAGAGGCAGTCCGTAATTATTTTGTCTTTCTTTAAATTAAAATAATGTTCCCCGCCTCAGTTTTTTGCTTGCGTGAAAAACTCAAGCGAGGTAAAATATAATAATGGCAAGAAAATCAAAAAGTTTTGATTCGGAAATTTACCAGAAAATTAGCATGAGTGATTTGATTCTTTTTGCTATTGCCTCAGTCCTTGAGAATAAAGAAGTTTGCACTTTTGAGAGATTAGTTAAAGAATGTTTTAGTTTCTTTCCAAAATCCTTTAATTTATTCCCCGCTCAAAAGGGGCGCCGTTTGGAGAGAGCCTCGCTCTCGGCTGGAGGCTCGCTTAATACCATTGGGGGGCAAGATCCTAAATGGCCTGATTCTAGAAAGATTGATCGTCCACTAAGGACTCTTCGCAGTAAGAAATTAATCAGCGGCGGTCCCAAAAGATTTTTCTTTTTAACTAAAACTGGAAAAAAAAGAGCTGAAGAAATCTCCAAGAAATTCCGCCAGAAAAGGTTAATTTTGTAATTATACCCCTGCCACGTGGATCGCGGCAGTGGCAAGTTAATAATATGGAGCAAGATCAAATAATTAAAACAGTAAAAAAAGCTCTACCCGCAATGGTAAGCATTACAGTTTCCAAATATCTAACTGTTTTTGAAAGACCTTTTGGTTCTGGTTTGAGTATGGGGTTCGGAGAATTTTTTGATGTCTCTAAAGGAAGAAAAAAAGTCAAGATTGGCGGAGGAAGCGGCTTTATTGTTGATAAATCAGGAATAATTTTAACCAATCGCCATGTAATAGCCGACCCTCACGCAGAATATGTGGCTGTTTTAGGGAATAAAAATTACAAAGTAAAGATTTTGGCGCGAGATCCGATTAATGATATTGCCATTTTAAAGATAGAAGCTAAAAATCTACCAGTGCTAAAACTTGGCGATTCTTCTAATCTTAAACTAGGTCAGACAGCTATTGCTATTGGAAATGCTTTGGGAAGCTTTCAAAATACGGTTTCTACTGGAGTAATTTCAGGGCTTTCCAGGGAAATTACAGCTGGCGATGTTTTAACCGGCCAAACGTCAAAGCTTAGAGGACTAATTCAGACCGACGCTGCTATTAATCCTGGAAATTCCGGCGGGCCCTTAATTGGATTAGACGGAAAAGCAATTGGAATTAATGCTGCAATGGTTTTTGGAGCAGAGAACATTGGTTTTACTTTACCGATTAACGCAGCTAAGAAAGATTTGCAAGAATTGAAAAAATACGGGAAAATCCGTCAGCCGTTTTTGGGACTAAGGTATTTTGTGCTTAACAAAGCTATTCAGCAGAGATATAATTTTCCAGTTGATTACGGAGCATTAGTTCTTTCTGAAAACATGCCGGGAGGAGAAGCAGTAGTTCCGGGCGGTCCGGCTGAAAAGGCTGGTTTGCGGGAAGGGGATATTATTTTAGTTTGCCAGAATAAAAAAGTTTGTGAGAAAGATCCTCTTCAGTATGTTTTAAATAAATATAAAATTGGTGATGAAATAAAATTAAAAGTTCTCCGAAATAAAAAAGAAATAATGTTAAAGGTGGTCTTGGAGGAAAAGAAATAATGTTTAAAATGGAATATTAAACAAAACCCCTGCCGCACTCTGCGCGGCAGGGGTTTTGTTTAAAGTTTAAAAAATTTCGGCGGGGCGGCCGACCGGAGTTGAACCGGCGTCTTCAGAGCCACAATCTGAAACTCTAACCGTTGAGCTACGACCGCCATAAACTTACACAGGAATTTTATAGTGGATGCTAATCCTTACGGCTACTGTCATCATTGCGGGGAGTAACAATTGATTTGTGTCCACAATGCGTCCCCGGCACGACTCGAACGTGCAACCTACTCCTTAGAAGGGAGTCGCTCTGTCCGGTTGAGCTACGGGGACATAGAGTTTTATTATACCAAAAATAAGAAAAATTTCAACCTCTAATATCTTTCAAGAAAGCATGGAAGCAGTATCCTAGAACAAATTAGGGTATTGTTTAAGGTCTGCGTCTTGGAATCTTTTTTTCTGTTCCTCTTTTTGTTTTAATACTTTTTGAGAAAGTTCTTGATTAAACTGGGCTGGTGGTTTATCAATTTCTATGTCTTTTTTATCTACCAAGACAGCATATTTATAGAAAATTAAAGCTCCGATTGCTACGGCTAAAAATATAAGGCTAACACAAACTCCAAAAGAGTGTTTGGCAATTGCCAAAGGCAGCTTTTTTAAAAATTGGATTATTTTTTTAAATATTGTCTTATTAAGCATATTGGCTGCGAAATACGAATTTTTTACGAATATACGAAAACGTTTTCGTAGTTTCCTATGTTTTTCGTATTTAGTAGCTATTATTTAGTATAAACTTTAGCCAGTAAGTTTACATTTAAATCACCTACAGAAAAGCTTTCAAACTGATTGGATTCAATATCATTCTGGTTTAACCTTACCATGTTTAATGTTTCAATCTCTATTAAAAATGGGCTATTATCTATTTTATTAATAAACTTAAAAACTTTATTAGGATCTCCTTTCGTAATAATTTGGAAAGATAGGGAGGGCCAAATATCAAGCTTACTTTCTTTTACTGCTCCAATGGAAATTTCAATAGGCAGATGAACATCATCAGCAATCTTTTCCAGAAATTGAAGAAAATTAATTGGCGTTTCCGAGTCAATAAAAACTTCATTTATTTCATCTAATCTTTCATGAAAAATTAAATATTGCTCCTGGAATTTTATTAGATTTTCAGCCTTTATTTTTAGCAAAACAATCTCTCTTTTCTCAGAGAGTAAAGCTGAGTAGTTTTTCTTGATTTCTTTTGCCGAATGATAAATTACTCCAATAATTATTCCAGATACAATTAAAATCAGAATCAGTGAAATTATAAGTGTTTGCTTTTTGGGGATCATATTTTTAGGGTTAGATAAAAATTAATGTTTTCTGATTCTATCCAGTTTGATGGAGGAAAATAAATATCTTTGAACATTTCTTGTTTTTCAATTTTTTCTTTAAATTCAAAAAGATTTTCTCTAGAAACAGAAAAACCATAAATGGAAATTTGTTTTTCAATAATGACCTCATCTTTGTCTTTCTCCTTATTTTTAACGGGCTTTTCTTTTTTAGAAAAAGAGAAATCAGTTAGATAGACCCCTGAAGGTATTATTGACGAAAGTTTTGTCAGAACATCGCTCAAATATGTTTTTTTTTGATAAAAAGAATTTAGGTCGGAAAGATTTTTATTGAATAAAGATATTCTTTTTTGAAAGTCTTCAACTCCAAACTCTTTAAATTGTTCTACTTCTTGCTCAAAAGTTGTTTTTTGGGATTTGGCTAATCGAGAAATATAGATCTCAGTGAAAAATAAAGAAAGACTCAGACAAACCAAAAAGACAAGAATTAAAATCCCTAAAACAATAACCACTCTTTTATTTTGTTCTTGAACAAGAATTCTTTTTTCGTTGGGAGGCAGCAAATTTATCATAGATAAATTAAATTCGAAATTCGAATATGAACAAGTTTCTTTCACGAGTTCAAGTGCGAAATTCTAAACAAATTAAAAATTCAAATGTTCAAAACTATAAACTATAGTGTTTTGAGTTTTGAATTTCGGTCATTAGATATTATTTCGAATTTCGGATTTCGTGCTTCGGATTTAAACCTTTATTCCCTGGATAGCCAAACCCAGGGCAGTACTGTAAGCCAGTAATTCTTTATTAGGCAGTAGTTTTTTCTTTGGCAGTCCGAGATTAATCCATGGATCAGCAAGATTTACAGGTATTTTTAGCTCGTCAGCAAGGAAATCGCTTAATCCGCGAAGATCAACCCCTCCTCCGCAAAGAATAATTTTTTCTATTCCTTTGCAGTTTGGAGGCATGTGTTCATGTTTGGCATGGGTTAAATAATAATCAAAGCAGCTTTTAATTTGTTCTACCAAATCAGTCATAAGCGGTATAAGGGCGTTAAAGACTTCTTTTGCCTGTTTTTTTCCTTTTTCTCCTTTTGACTTAAGTCCATATTTTGCCTTCAGTTTTTCGGCCTCAACCTGTTTAATTCCTAATTTTTTAGCTATTGATTCAGTGAAACCCTGAGAAGAAACGGGGATAGTGCTGGTAAACCTGACACAGGAGCCAGCAAAAATAATAAAGCTGGTCCTAGTTTCTCCAAAATCAATTATAAGGATGGGGCGGGCAGATGTTTCGTTTTTTATAAGAGCCTGACTTATTGCCTGGGATTCAATTTCTAGAATTGAGGGCTGCAGTCCTGCTTGTTTAAGGCAGGAAACATAAGGGTCTACTATTTGTTTTGGCAAAGAAGCGATTAAAACATCAGTGTGGTCTATTTTTCCATAAAGCGGTTTGATTTCTCTAAAACCAAGATATACTTTTTCAAGAGGCAAAGGAATATAGTTTTCTGCTTCAAAACTAACAGCGCTTTCTAATTCACTCGGTTTCATTTTCGGTAGTTGAATAACCTCTAAGAATGATTTTACTTCAGGCACAGAAAGCGCAGTGTATTTAGTATCTATTGGTTGGCCTTTAACTTCTTTAACGGCTTTTTTTATAGTTTCACTTAGAGCTTTTGGGTCTTTAATTTCTCCTTGCTGGATTATGCCCGGTTTAATTTTTTCCAAACCGTAAGAAACTAAAGAAAAGCCCTTTTTTTGTTTTTTGAGCATAGCAATTTTTAGAGACAATTCTGAGATGTCCAAGCCAAAAGATTTGGGTTGTAGATTAAGAAACTGCATAGTTTAAAATTTTCAATTTTCAATTTTCAATTTTCATTAAATTTTCAATGAATTAATTTTTTAACAATTTTATAAGTAAAATTTTTTAGATACTGTTCCAGACGCCGGGTCTCTGTGGGCTTATTTCTCAGTTATTTTATGGCTTTCCAACCCGTCAACATAAAGTTTTTGGATTTCAGCTCCGCTTAGGGCTTTGCTGTAAATGCGGACTTCGTCGATTTTTCCCCTCCAAGCATAACCAGTACTGCTCGGATAATAATTTCCTATAGTAAAAGCTCGGTTTTCCTGAAAACTACTCCTATAAATTGCCTCCCCGTAATTCGCTCCGTTAAGATGTAAATAAGTTTTGTTTTCGTTTTTATTGTTAATCACACAGTAATGATGCCATTGATTTAAAGGTGGCTGGATAACATTAACATTATTTAGTTTAAATGGGTTACCGGCGCCATCTCCCCTATTCCAACAAATAGTGCCAGAAGTAAAATACAGGTCGGGTCCGGAAAACGAAAGAGAATTACAAGAAAACAACATCGTGTTAGTATAAGACACGGCATAACCCCAACCGCAAAAAGTAATATTTTCTCCTAATGTTATTCCGTTATTAACTACAATCCTGTTGCCGGATGAAAAAGTATAACTTTTACCAACTACTCCGCTATCATTTATTACTGCACCTTGTACTGTTCCATGGTTATTATAGCCGGATCGATCATAAGCAACTGTGCCTTGATCCCCATCAAAATCCCAAATGCCTACGGCTTCATCGCCAAGAGCATGAAAAACACTTTCGCTGAATTGCAAACCCTTGGCGATTCTTGCTTTGTCTCTGGCAGTCCCCAAGTTAACTAAAATAATGCTTGCAAGTAAACCAACTATAGCGATAACAACTAATAATTCAATAAGAGTAAAAGATTTTTGTTTGTCCATTATAAGTTCCGCAGAGACCCGGTGTCTGTTTATTCTATTTCTCTCCAGCTTACTATGTTCCAGCCGCCGCCAGGCCCAGAGGAAAACAAAGCAATAGTCAGCCCAGTTTCATAACTAACCACAGCATTATTATCAAGATACAGTTTATACCCGGTAACTTCTTTTACGTCTACATTATTGTGAAGATAAATTAAACCAGCGCTGGTATAAAAAATTCCCCCTTCAACATTATTATTAAGGTCAATAGCTGGGCTGCCCGGGTTTAAAGAAGGATTAGTTGAAATAACTAAGAAATAGCTTCCTTCCTGGCCCGAACCTTGAAATTCTACATTGTTATTAATATCCATTTTGCCGTCAGCAACAAGAACTCCGCCTAATGGTCCGTAAGAAGGGACTAACCTTATATTCGCGTTATTATTTATTATTATATCACCAGTAACATAAACTGTTCCAGTCAAAGTAAGAACACAATTATTTCCAATAGTCATATTTTTAGGAAATGAAGCAGTTCCAATCTGGATTGGTCCCAAGGAAACGGTCTCGCCATCAATTAAAACATAATCTTCATTTATTGTTTCTCCGGCATTAGCCTCATTTTTCCATTCATTTATCTGATTCAAAGAAATTGGCAGCTCTTTTGATTCAATTTCATTTGGCTGGGTTTTGGTGGTGCCGCCAACCGAACAATTAACAGTGCTTCCGCCGGAAACATAAGTTAAATTTCCGTTAATTGTTGAATCTTTGCAGGTGTGAGCCTGAGCATCCCCACCAACATCTAAACCCTCTATTTTATTTCCATTATTAGCAACAATAATGCTGTTATCAATAAAAACATTGCCAGATCCAACAACAGTTCCATTAGAAAAAACATTTCCCTTAATCCTGGAATTGGGATTCATTGTTATTCCTCCGTCTCCAGATTGGGCTCCGTAGTGAAAAGAAACATTATCAGCATCAATAGCATAAACAATTTCTACTTTTCTGATTTGATTATCCATATTGCCTATTGAGCTTATTACTCTGGTTCCTCCGATCTCGTCAGAAACATCTATTGTAGTAAAACTGTCGCCAATGTTCATTGTATAGGAATCTGAAAAACCAAGCGATTTTGTTAGGCGGAGCAAAACATCTTCAATCCCTGCTTCAGCTGCATAATAAGCTTGGGCAGATTTGGCAGTGTTTCTTAAAATTTTATACTCGGTTGTGCCTAAAATAGTAATACTTATAATAATACCGAAAATTATTATCAAAACCACAATGACTGTAAACATAGCGGCATAACCGTTTGTGCTATTTTTAATCATAGAACTTGCCCACTTTGCCTCGACGGCGAGTCGAGGCTGGGTAATTTGTAACTTAATTCTATAGCCGTAAAGAAATCACAGAAGATAATTCAACTTCTGCCTGATTTTCCATTCGGCCGGTAGTGTCTGCTGATTCAATTTTCAGCTCAATTTTAATTGAGGGCAAAACATCACCAATCCGAGTAAAAACCAAGTTGCTTATTTTTACTTTATCTGAAGTTAAAACAATCGGACTTTGAGATTCTCTTTTTAAACAGAGATGTTCCTCGCAGATGTAAAAATCAAGATAGGTTTTATTTTCCCCTTCAGGCAAATTCCTTGCTGTTTCCAGAGAAAGCTGGCCGGGGTGAGAATCAAAAACTGAAGTCGGGGTATAAATACTTCCAGCCCCTTTGGTTTCAGAGCTTATTATTCTAAGTATTCTTCTGCCGGTATCCAAAACCTCTCTAGCAATCTTAGCCTTACTATTAGAACGAACCGTCCAAACAAAGAAAGAGGTGAGCGCTCCGATTAAAACAGATAAAACAGCTATATATACTAAAACCTCTATTAATGTTAACCCGGTTAAATAATTTCGCCTTTGGCGAAATTGCCGCGGAGCGGCATTTAACTGTGTAAACCAATTTGTTTTTAAAAACTTCATTGTCTCCAGTTGGTAAAATAAGTAATTGTTTCTATTTCTTTATTTTGCCAGGATATGTTTACAATTATTCTTTTTGTGTCAGGATCATCATTCGCTGGATTATAAGTTTCTTCAATATCATTGGTTATTGGATCGCGGGAAACATCTTCAAAAAAGATCTGTCTGTTGTAGCCATTAATTTCGTCAGCGCCTTGAATTAATTTCCATTGAGAATGTGGTTCAGCTGACTCTTCGTAGTGATAAGCAATTCCAGTGTTTACTATGCCTAAGCCGTCATATTCATCATTCAAATCATCATTATTCCAAACGACATTGTCTCTAAAGTTTCTGACAGTTTCCATGCTTGCCAAGGCTATTTCTTTGGCTCTAAGTGTTTGTTTGGAAGTCCGGGAAGCTTTTAAAGAAAAAGCAATAGCGCTTAAAAAACTAACCAGAGTAATGCTTATAATAGCGCTGACAATTAAAATTTCTATTATGGAAACCCCTTTGTTGTTAAAAATCTTTGCCATAATCTTCTTAAGATATCCCCGCCCGACTTCGCCTGCCCGCCAGCAACTGCGTAGCTTTGGGCTGGCGGGCAATACTATTGTATTTCCATTGTTCCTCCATAGACGCCTGAATTCACAGAGGCTTGTTCGTCAGCCAAATAATGGGCAATTTCTTTGTCTATTCCACCGTCTACAATATAAATTATTACTTCTTGGTCATTTTTCCCCTGGTTTCGGTCTCGGTGAAAACAAAGAAGAGTATCAAAAGCATCAAGGGAATGGGTATGGATCCTAAATTCCTGTTTTGTTCCGGCTACTGTAAAAGTTCCATTCCAATCAAACTCGGTTTTGGAAAAATTAAAATAAGTTGCCATGTCTACTGTTTCGGTTTGAGGAACATTAGGGAAGTAAAATTTTAAGGAGAGGGAGTTTTGGACGCTCCAGCCAAGAGTAAAATGAACATGACGGGAATCTTTTGTCCATCCTTCTACTGAAATAGAAGAACTTGTTAAAGTTATTAAACCAGAGTTTTCAATGTAAATATTTTTTGTTTCTGAAGTGGTGTCAATTAACCTAATAGTTAAACCTCCAAACGGTGAGGCTTCGCCGTCCAAACGGCTGAAAATTACTTCCTGTCCTGTTCCTAAATTAATTTCTGAAATTTCAACCGATTCAGCAACTTCATAAATTTTATCAGAAGAGGGGTCGCGATTAGCATAATCTTCTCCTTTGAATAAAACATATTGATGGGGATTAGTTGTAGTGTCAAAATAAACACCATATTGGCTGTCGCCATCAGAAGACAATGCTTTGTTTTGAGCCTGTCTTAAACGGCTGATAATTTCCTGAGTAGAAATATCTAAGTCAGACTTTTTTTGAAAACCTTTTTGGTTGATCACTGCCAAAGAAATCAGGATTATTATTATCCCGATAATCAGCAAGGTCTCAATTAAAGTGAAACCCTTAGAAACATTTGACATTTGACATTTGACATTTGACATTGATTAGAAATTAGAAATTAGAAATTAGAAATTTTTAGATGGTTCCCATCATTGAATAAATCGGCTGAATCATTGAGACAGCAAAAAATCCTACTGCTGTTCCGACCAGCATCATTAGAAATGGTTCAATAACAGCAGTTAGATTTTTAGTAGCGTTTTCTACATCTTCTTCAAAAAAATCAGCCAGTTTTTCTAAAATATTTGATGTTTCTCCGGTTTCTTCGCCAACCTCAATCATTTGAGTAACCAGCAAAGGATAAAGTTGTTCATACGGCTTTAAAGCAGTAGAAAGCTTGCCTCCTTTTTTAACCTCTTCAGCAACTGTTAACAGGGCTTGTTTATAGTGTACATTTTCCATAACTCTGGAAATAATCTCCAAAGAGCGGACAATAGGAACTCCGCATGAAGTTAAACTCCCGAGAGAACGAACAGTATAAGCGGAATTAATCTTTTTAATCAATGGAGAAATAATAGGAATTTTTAAAACTAAACGGTCAAAAATCCTTTTAAATCCCTTTCTTTTAAAGGCAAAGCGAACAAGAATAATTAGAAATAAAACAATAATAATAACAAAATACCATCGGTTTGCCAAAAAGTTACCCAAACCGATTATAATTCTGGTCGTAAGTGGCAGTTTAATGTTCATGTCTTCAAAGGCCTTAGAAAGCTTGGGTACGACCATAATCATCATAAGAATTCCAATGCCGATCATAGCGCAAATAATGACTGCAGGATAAATCATAGCTCCCTTTACTCGACCTTTTAATTCATGTTCTCTTTCTATGTGTCTGGTTAAAACCTTTAGAACTTCTTCCATTGTTCCTGATTCCTCACCAACCTTTATCATGTTCTGAAAAAGACCCGAAAAAACATTTGGATATTTAGACAATGCGTCGGAAAAGTTCTTTCCTTTAATTATTTCATCTTTAATGTTTAGTAGTATTTTTCTAAACCTTTTGTTGTGCGACTGATAAGCCAGGGTTTCTAAAGATTTTGGCAAAGGCAGGGCGCTGGATACCATTACCTGAAGATTTCTGGCAAACATCAATTTTTCTTTAAGAGATATTCTCTTCAGAAAAGATGGGATAATTTCACGCAGGAAATCAGATTTTTCAGTTTTGGATTTTTCCAAATCAGCTCTAATTAAAATATAGCCCTTTTGGCGAAGGGTTTGGGCTAATTGATGCATATCTTTAGCTTCCAGAAGTCCGGTTTTTACATCTCCCTTAAAAGATTTGGCGATATAGCTGTAGGCCGGCATAGCCTCCTAATTTTCAATTTTCAATTTCTAATTTTCATTTAATGAATTAATTTCCAATTTTCAAGCTCTGTTTTTATAAGAGAAAATAGTTTGAAAATTGAATCATTGAAAATTGATTGTAAATTGTAAATTGTAAATTAAATAAATTACTCGACTATTACCCTTAACACCTCTTCTATACTTGTCACGCCTTGCGCCGCTTTAATAAAGCCGTCTTCAAGCATTGTTCTCATGCCTTCTTTTTGCGCCTGTTCCTCAATTTGGTCAGTCGCAGCTCGTTTAACAATTAGTTCTTTTATGGTTTCAGTAATATTTAAAACCTCATAAATGCCAATCCTTCCCTTATATCCTTCTGAACATTTTTTAGTTGGTTTTGGCCTGAAAAAAGTAATATCCCTTAGGCTTTTAGTTTTGGGTTTAATTAGTTTTTCATTTCTTAAAACCTGCATAAGCTTGTCCAGGTTGCAGTATTTCTTTAAATTCTTTATTTCCGAATCCTTTAGTTTATATTTTTCTTTTTCTTCACATAGCCGCCTTACAAGCCTTTGGGCAAGAATAACATTTAAAGTTGAAGAGATTAGGAATGGTTCAGCTTCCATATCTATTAATCTTGGAATAGCTCCGGCAGAATTAGTGGTGTGAAGAGTGGAAAGAACAAGGTGTCCGGTTAAAGCGGCGTTAATGGCTAATTTGGAAGTTTCATTGTCTCTGATTTCACCTACCATAATGATATCCGGGTCCTGCCTTACAAGGGATCGGAGACCGGATGCAAAACTTAAGCCTATTTTGGGCAAAACCTGGGTTTGATTGATCCTAGGCATTCTGTATTCAATCGGGTCTTCAACTGTTGAGATATTAACCTGCGGACTGTTGAGAATTTCCATCATTGCGTAAAGGGTGGTGGTTTTGCCGCAACCAGTAGGTCCTGTAATAAGAATCATTCCAACTGGTTTTCTCATATTATCTTGAACTGTTTCCAAGGGGTCTCCATATAAACCAAGCTCTTCAAGCGTAAAAGCTTTGGCTGTTTCGGCAAGAAGGCGCATAACAATTTTTTCTCCGTCAAAAACAGGCAGAATTGAGACTCGGATAGAATATTTATAGTCCTTAGATTCAACTTTAAACCTTCCGTCCTGCGGAAGCCGATGCTCGTCCAATTTTAAGCCGGAAAGAACCTTGATTCTTGCCACAACGCCAGAAGCCACTCTTTTGGGGAGGGTCATTGCGTCGCGGAGAACTCCGTCAATTCTATAACGCACTAAAACCTCTTTTTCGGTTGGTTCAATATGAATATCAGAGGCTCTTTGGAGAATAGCATGTTTTAACAAAGTATCTACGATTCTGATTACCGGTAGCTCTTCAGCTACTTTTTGAAGCTCTTTTTTTTCTTCGGTCTTTTTTGTTTGTTTTATTGATTTTATATCTCCGGCATCCTTTTTAATAATATCTCCGAATTCAACCTCTAGACTTTTTTGGTATTGTCTGAGAACATTCTTAATGCCCTCAGGAGTGGTTAAACGAGGCAGGATTTTTAGACTAGCTTTTTTCTTTATAAATTCAATAGTTTGAAGATCGCCGGGGTCAAGCATAGCAACTTCAAGGTTTTGCCCCTTTTGTCTGAAAGCAACAATATTATGGGAACGGGCAACTGGCTCTGGAATAATTTTTAGAATATTTGGCGAGACAACCTCTTTTTCTAAATTAACAAAAGGAATACCTAAAATATAGGCTTCCAGTTTTATTAGTTCTTCGCGTGATATTAATTTCTCAGAAACTAAGACATCCTCAATTCTTTTTTTGTTTTTTTCGGCTTTCTTTTTAACTATGTTGAACTGTTTTTCTGTAATCAAATTTGCATCAAAAAGAAAAGCTTTTAATTGTTGGGGTTCTACTTTCATAACATCCGCTGAATTTACGCTGATACTTGCGCGGATTTTACGCTGATACTTGCGCGGATTTTACGCTGATGTATCAGCGTTTTATCAGCGTACTAATCAGCGGTCTATCAGCGTTCAAATACTTTTTTAATTTTTTCAAGGATTTCTTTTGGAGTATAATTGACCTTGACCAAATAAGTTGTTGCTCCCAGTTCCAGGGCTTTTTCTACATTTTCCATATCTTCAAGGTTGGTTAAAACTATTACAGGAATATTTTTGATTTCTTCATCTTTTTTTAATTTTTCAAGAACCTCAAGTCCGTGGAATTTTGGCAAAATCAAATCAAGCAAAATTAAATCAGGCTTTTTATCTTTGGCAAGCCTTAAACCAATCTCTCCGTCAAGGGCCGATATTACTTCGTAGCCCTCGTTTGTCAAAAGTTCTCCAAGAGTTTTTTGAAGAGTTGCTTCGTCTTCAACAAAGAGAATAGTTTTCATGTAACATCCGCTGAATTTACGCTGATATTTACCCCTTTAGACAGGCGTAAGGCCTCTATCTATCTGGGTTTACGCGGATTTTACGCTGATGTATCAGCGTTTTATCAGCGTACTAATCAGCGGTCTATCAGCAGTTATTTAATTGGTAATGTAAAGTAGAAAGTAGTGCCTTTTCTTTCCTCGGATTTAAACCAAATTCTACCGCCCGACCTTTCAACTATTGATTTGACAATAAAAAGTCCCAAACCAGAACCTTCAGTCTGCTGTCTCATTACGTTTTCTGACCTGAAAAACTTTTGAAAAATATATTTCTGGTCATGTTTTGGAATTCCGACCCCCGTGTCTTCAATTTCAAAATAGATATTTTTTCCTTTTTGGCTAATCCTTATTTTTATTTCCCCCTTGCCTTTAATATACTTAATAGCATTGTCTATAAGGTTTTCAACAACCAGCTTGACTTGAGATGGGTCAGCAAAAACTTTTGCAAGATTTTCTAAGGGAGAAAATCTTATTTTAATATTTGAGGCTTCAGTATGAGCCTTAAACTCTAAAAGCAGCTGATTAACGATTAAAGGCAGGGAGAATTCTTTTTTTCGCAAAGGAAGTGTTCCTTGCTCAAGCCTGGAAACGGTTAATAAATTATTAACCAGTTCGTGCATTCTAATGGAGTTCTCTTTAAGAATTTTTAAGTATTCTATTTGTTGATCTTCAAGCTTGCCGAGATCACCGGACAAAAACACATCAAGAGCCCATGTTACATTGGTTAAAGGGGAGCGGAGCTGGTGGGAAACAATATTGATAAATTCTGATTTCATTCTGGATATTGCTGCAAGTTTTTCAAAACTTCGCACAATAATAAAATCAATAATAAACAAAACTCCAGCTAGAAGAAGAACGATTACGGCTACAGTTCTTGGTTCGGTGATATAGCGGCTTCCCATTGCATAAGCAGTAATGGCAGAAGTAATAATTATTGAACCCATTATTAGAAAGAGGAATTGTGGGCACTGCCAAAGATTAACTCCCTGACTGTGGCAGTGATGGACAATATTAAACTGTTTCAGAATGTCTTTAAATTTCACCATTTATAGTATGACGCGCCCTGCGGGGCTCGACATAATTACTCCTTCGGTCGAAATGAAAACAAGTTTTCATTTCTTCCTCATTCCTAATTATGACCTCCGGATATAATTACTCCTTCGGTCGAAATGAAAACAAGTTTTCATTTCTTCCTCATTCCTAATTATAACACAAAATCTCAAAAATAAGTAAATAGATTTATCCACTATGTTTTTTTGATTGATTTTAAAAGAATTTTTTGCTAAAATCTAAGATACGGAGCGTAGCATAGTGGCTAAGGCGCCTTGCGCTACCCCGTTAGAAATACCGGAGCGTAGCGTAGTAGCCTAACGCGCCTCGTTTGGGACGAGGAGATCGCCGGTGCGAATCCGGCCGCTCCGACAAAAATAGCTCGTTAACAGGTTTTTTGAGAAAGGAGAAAGACAATGAAAAATAAAGCAAAAAGTGCAGGCTCTGCCAGATTAGAAGAAATAGGCTTACTTTTGATATGGGGTTTAGTATTTGGAGCTTATCTATATGGGACAAGAGGTCTCTATATGAACTTACCCCTTTTATCCGAAAGTATTTTAAGTGGGTTGATAATCTTTACGGCTTTGTGCCTCGGGTCCTTAGCGAAAAAACGAGATAAGAACTTATTAGATAGAACGCTCATAGAAATCAGCAAAGAAGATAAGGGATTGATTAAATTAGCGGTCAAAGAACCTGAACATAAAAGTACTTTGTGAACTGCGGAAAGCTCCGATTTCTCGTACCCGCACCTATTTTTAGGTAGTGGGGTTTTTATTGATTTTTTAGTGAAAATAAGTTATAATATAAATAGAATTATGCCAGTACCAAAATTTTTACAATCAGCTTTATACTCTTATAATTTGAAATCTTTAAATGCCCAAAGGGATTATAATCTTATCATTACTCAGGTTTTAAATCATGGAAACTGGAAGCAAGTTCAATGGCTAAAAAAGAACTATGGTTTAAAAAAAATCAAAGAGGTGATAAAAAATCCTGAGAGGGGTTTATGGTATTTTGATGTTTTGAATTATTGGCAGATTATTTTGGGTATAAAGTTATCAAAGAAAAAAATTGATAAAGCCCTTTTTTCTTTAAGCCCTGCCGGACAAACTTAAAACAATAATTATGCATTTAGAAGTTCTTACATTAAAACAACGAAAAATTCTAAGCCAACTCGGATTTACTAAAAAACATAAGATGTATTTAGCTGGTGGAACTGCATTAGCCTTACAAGTGGGTCACCGAACTTCTGTTCATTTTGATTTTTATACAAACCAACACTTTAAAAAGTCTACTTTACTAAAAATTTTCAAGAATAATCTAAAAAACTTGTCAATTAAAGTTCTGCGAGATGTTGATGATACTTTTGAAATCCAAATAAATAATTTACATTTGAGCTGTTTTTATTATCCCTATTCTTTAGTTGGTAAACTTGTTAATATCAAAGGCATTCAGCTTGCTTCAATTGAAGATATTTCTGCCATGAAGGTGGTGGCCATTTCTCAAAGAGGCAGACAGCGAGATTTTATAGATATTTATTATTTGATTAATAAATTAGGCTTGGATAAAATTATTTCAATAACAGAAAAAAAGTATCCTGAACTTGACCGTTATAATGCTTTACGGGGACTACTTTACTTTTCTGATGCTGATAAAGATAGAGAAATATCACGAATTAAAACATCGAAAGATATTAGCTGGCAAAAGATTAAAAAATTTATTCAAAATCAGGCTAAACAATATCAAATAAAGCAATTTCAGAAGTAATGCGGGTGTCGTATAATGGCTATTATATCAGGTTTCCAACCTGAGGACGTGGGTTCGACTCCCATCGCCCGCTCATACGAAAACCCCAGCCGCGTAGAGCGCCGCCGGGGTTTTAAATATCTAATATCTAATATCCAATCCGCTACCTGGCATATTCAATTACTCTGGTCTCTCGTATAACATTCACTTTTATCTCACCAGGATACTTCAATTCTTCTTGAACCCTTTTAGCAATTTCTCTGGCTAATTTTTGGGCAGTCAAATCATCAATCTCTTCAGGCTTCACAAAAACCCTGATTTCTTTTCCTGCCTGTAAAGCCCACGCTTTTGCTACGCCCGAAAAAGATAGAGCGATATTCTCAAGCTCACCAAGTCGTTTGAGATAGTTTTCCAGAGTATCTTTTCTTGCTCCTGGACGGCTGCCTGATATAGCGTCAGCAGTTTGGACTATTACAGATTCTAAACTTTCATATGGATATTCTTCGTGATGAGCTTTCATTGCGTCAATTATTTCTTTTTCAGCGCCGAATTTCTCTAAAATCTTAATTCCAATCTCAACATGAGATCCTTGTATTTGATGGTCAACGGCTTTGCCAATGTCATGGAGAAGCCCTGCCTTTTTCGCAACTTGAACATCAGCTCCAATTTCAGCCGCAAGAGATCCTGACAAATGAGCTACTTCAATAGAATGGAGAAGAACATTCTGTCCAAAACTGGTTCTGAACCATAATCTTCCCAGCAATTGAACAAGTTTGGGGTCAAGTCCAATAACACCAGTATCATAAACAGCCTGCTCACCAGCTTTTTTGATTTGCTTGGTTATTTCAGCTTCAGTATCAGTAACTATTTTTTCTATTCTTGCTGGTTGAATCCGTCCGTCCTGAATCAGTTTTTCTAAAGCTCGTTTGGCAATTTGCCTACGTACTGGATTGAACCCGGAGATAATTACTGTTTCCGGAGTTTCATCAACTACTATTTCCACTCCTGTAAGTTTTTCCAAAGTTTTGATATTTCGTCCTTCCTTGCCGATAATCCTGCCCTTAATCTCTTCATTTGGCAGACTTACAGTGCTGGTTGTTATTTCCTGAGTTTGTGGAATAGCATATTTTTGAATAGTTAGAGATAGAATTTCCTTTGCCCTTTTTTCGTATTTTTCCCGACCATCGTTTTCCAGCTTTCGCAACTTTTCTAAGATTTCTGCCTGATACTCTTTTTCCGTTTCGGCCAAGAGTTCTTTCTTTGCTTCAGCCTTTGATAATCCAGAGATTTTTTCTAATTTTTGTTTTCCCTCTTCTTTTAATTCCTCAAGGCCTTTCTTTATCTTTTTAAGCTTTTCTACTTTTTCCTTAATTTCATCTTTTTCTTTTTCAAACCCAGAAAGCCTTTCCTCCATGCGATTTTCCTTGCTTACTAGCAGTTGTTCCGTTCTCCGTAGTTCTTTTCTTCTTTGGTCTTCATCTTTTTTAGCTCTTTCTAAAACCTGAAGAGCTTTTTGTTTGCCTCTGTTAAGTATTTGTTCCGCTTCTTCTTTTGTTCTGCTTATTTTCTCTCGAAGCTTTGCCTCGATTGTTCCCATCTTCTTTCTCGCAATAGATTGACGAGCCAAGTAGCCCAAAATTGAGCCAATAACTAAGCCGCCCATAACCAAAAATAGGGTAATTAAATTCATAATTTTCAATGCAAAAACAATTGTGCATAGCTTTTTTTATCTTTTTATTGTTAAAATTACACACGAATGCATTTTACATAAGTTAATTTTCTATTCTGATTTTAGCAGATAATTTTTAAAAAGTCAAACCCCTGTATAATACAACCCCCACCACTTTTTTGAAAAAAGTGGCGGGGGTCAAGCGCAAAAGCCAGGGTTCAACCCCCTGGCATTTCTTGTCTCTTGTCTCTTGTCTCTTGTCTCTTGTTGTTACTCCTTTGCTCTTATCACTTCATCAATTAAGCCGTATTCTTTTGCTTCTTCGGCTTCGAGGTAAAAATCCCTATCTGTGTCTTTTTCAACCTTATTTAATGCTTTGCCGGTATGTTTAGCCAAAATATTATTAAGCTTGTTTTTAATCTTTATAATCTGCTTGGCAGTAATTTCAATCTCAACAGCTTCGCCAGTAACCCCGCCCATTACTTGGTGAAGAAGGATTTCAGAATTAGGCAGGGCGAATCTTTTTCCATTTGCTCCAGAAGCCAAAAGCGTAGCAGCCATTGAAGCGGCAATTCCAACACATACAGTAGAGATATCGGGTTTGACATACTGCATTGTATCGTAAATTGCCAAACCAGCAGTTACTGAGCCGCCTGGACTGTTTATATATAGCTGAATGTCTTTCTTAGGATCCTGAGAAGCTAAAAACAGTATCTGGGCAATAACAGAATTAGCAACAATGTCATTTATTGGGCCGGCAAGGAATACGATTCTTTCCTTTAAGAGCCTTGAGTAAATATCATAGGCTCTTTCGCCGTGATATGATTTTTCAACTACACTTGGTATTAAGTTCATTTACTGAAATGCCTAATTACTAATTTCTAATTACTAACTAATGTCTAATGCTCCAATGTCTAATGAACAATTATTAGTTTGGTCATTGAGTCATTAGTCATTGGGATTTAGTTAGAAATTAGGTCAATTAGAAATTAGAAATTAAGAAAAATATTTAACGATTTAATCCTTATCCTTTCGTCATGTTCTCTAACAGAGACAATGTCTTTTCATTCCGCAGTACTTTCTTAATATACTCTTTTAATTGCTCGGGGTCAAGTGTTTTTTGGGCTTCTTCAGTGGTTTTTAAAGTTTTTAAAAACGCATCTGCCCTTTCTTTTATTTCTGCTTCTGAGACTTTAATATTTTCATTTTTAGAGATGGCTTGCAAAACCAAACCCATTCCAACTCTTTTTTCTGCTTCAGATCGAAAAGAATCCCTTATTTCTTTTTCGGTTTTCTTTACTTTTTGCAGATATTCCTCAAAAGAAATTTTTAAACTATTTAAAACATTCTGTTTTAAATTGTCAATCAGAGAATCAAGTTCTTTTTCAATCAGGATTTTTGGAGTTTCAAGCTTTGATTCCCTGCTTATTTTTTCCAGAATTTCTTGTCTAACTCTTTGACTTTCCTGCGCGTTTTTTTCTTTATCCAGTCCCTTTTTTATACTTTTTTTCAATTCTTCCAAATTTTTAAAACTACCAAGACCCCTTGCCCATTCATCGCATATTTCAGGAAGCTCCATTTTTTGCACAGACTTCATTTTTACCTTGAATGGAACCTGTTTTGGTTCTTTTTCTTTTCCTTGCGGCAAAGAAATAGAAAATTCTTTTTCCTGGGCAGAGCTCATGCCCAGTATGTTTTCTTCGAAACCCGGCAGAAAACCTCCTCTACCCAAAACAAAAGAGTCTTTCATTTTGCGGGATTCATGTCCAGACGGTGTTTTAATAGGAGCCACAGCCTTGTATTCAAACTCAATTTCAACAAAATCTCCTTTTTCACAGGGTCTATTCAGGGCAGTAAACTTTGCGCGGGAATTCTGAATCCACTTTAAAGCTGATTCAGTTTCTTTGTCTTCAACTATAATTTTTCTTTTTTCAATCTGTCCCGCAACCTTTTTGTAATCCGGCAAATTGATTTGCGGTAAGTTTTCCATAAATTATATTAATAAGAACAAGGGAATAAAAAGGATAGCCACCTTGCCAATGAGTTTAATTAAAATATTTAAAGACGGACCGGCTGTGTCCTTGAAAGGATCGCCAACAGTATCGCCAATAACAGCGGCTTTGTGCGCTTGGGAGCCTTCCCCGCCGAGATTACCGGCTTCAATATACTTTTTGGCATTATCCCAGGCTCCTCCGCTATTTGCCAGAATCTGAGCCAATAGAAAACCAGAAACCACTGTTCCTGCTAAGAATCCTCCCAAAGCAGCTATACCAAGAATAATGCCGATTAAAATCGGCATCAACACCACTAAAAGCGCAGGCAGAACAATATTTTTCAAGGAATGTTTTGTTATTAAGTCAACGCACTTTGAATAATCTGGTTTTGCTTTGCCTTTGAGGAGTCCGGGAATTTCTTTGAACTGCCGTCTAACCTCTTTCACTACTAAAGACGCACCCTTGCTTACAGATTTCATAGACAGGGCAGCAAAAAGAAAGGAAAGCATTACTCCGATAAAAACTCCGGCTAAAACTTTAGGATCAATGATATTAATGTTTTTTAATCTGCTTAATTCAAAATAAGCAGCCAACCAAGCCAAAGCAGTTAAACCAGCCGAACCAATCGCAAAACCTTTTCCCATGGCAGCAGTTGTATTGCCTACTGCATCCAAGCTATCTGTTCTCTCTTTGGTTTTCTCAGAAAGACCAGCCATTTCTGAAATGCCTGCTGCATTATCAGCAATAGGACCATAGGAATCAGTAGAAAGATTAATTCCCAAAAGAAGCAGGATTCCAACCGAAGCCAAAGCAATTCCAAAAAGTCCAAGCAGATTATATGCCAAGACAATAGCAGCTGCTATTATAATGGTTGGCATAACAGCGCTGAAAATTCCCTGGGAAAGCCCTTCAATGATATTAGTTGAGGCTCCGCTTTTTGAGGCTTTGGCAATTGACAGCACAGGTTTGTATTTGGATGAAGTGAAATACTGAATGATTTGGCTAAGAAGAAATCCAACCAAAAGCCCGATTGCTAAAACCCAGAATATTTTAATATCTCCAATTAGAGAACGGGAAATAAAAAAGCAAGCAATAAGCATTAAAACATTTGAAATAATAAATCCTTTGTTTATAGCTTTTCTTACGTTTTGAGTCTGTTTATTAAACCCTTCCTCTTTTTCTCCTTTTGTTTTTGTCCATAGGCCAAAAATCTTGGACTTAGCGGTAATAAAATAACTGCTGATAATTGATGCCAAGATTCCTGCGCCGGCTAAAAGCATTGGCAGGATTAAACCCTTTTGCCCGAAAAGCGGGATTCCAAGAATAACAGTAACAATAATAGCGTCCTGAAACGACTCCAAAAGGTCAGAACCCATACCAGCAATATCACCGACATTATCTCCTACTGCATCAGCAATTACAGCCGGATTTCTGGGATCGTCTTCGGGAATTCCTTTTTCCACCTTTCCAACCATGTCAGCTCCAATATCAGCGCTTTTGGTATAAATTCCTCCGCCAAGCCTCATAAAAAGAGCAACCAGGGAAGAACCAAAAGCATAACTAATTAAAAGCTGGGGATTATTAAAAACAAAAGAAATCAAGGAAATACCCAGAAGGCCCAGACCGACAATCAAGAAGCCCATTACTTCACCGCCCAAAAGAGCAATTCGGAAGCTTTCAAAAAAGCTTTTCTGCGCTAAGTTAGCTGTTCTTCCATTGGTTTGAGTGGCAATCATCATTCCAATATAGCCAGCTCCACTTGAAACGCAAGCTCCAATTAAAAAAGTAAAGGCTTTAACAGCGCCATTTTCAGTAAAAATTAAAAAAACCAAAGCAATCAAGGCAAAAATAACTGACATTACTATAAATTCTCTTTTTAGGAAAGCTTTGGCTCCCTGCCTGATTGCCTGGCAGACTTTTTCAATCTTTGGAGTTCCAAAAGAAGTTTTTTTGATTTCTTTTGATAGAAAATAAACAAAGACCAGGGTAAATAGAGATATTAAGATGGGAAGAAGGAGGATTGTCATTCGAAATGTCAAATGTCAAAATCCAAATGTCAAATCAATGATACTGGACGCGAAGCGGACTCCCCGGAGGGTTGCATCCAAGTGTCAAAACACTATTTATCTTTTTGGATTTTGGGCTTTGGATTTGATTTGTCATTTGAACTTTGGATTTTGGATTTAGTTTTATCGGCTTTCTCTTTAGTTTTCTCTTTTTCCTTTTTAGTCTCTGTTTTGCCTTTCTTCTCACTTTCCGGGCTTCTCACATCTATTTTCCAGCCAGTTAGTTTGGCTGCCAATCTAACATTCTGGCCGTTTTTTCCAATGGCTAAAGAAAGCTGGTCTTCTGGAACAATAACTAAGGCTTTGTTCCTGCCTTCAATTTTAACGTCTAAAACCTTAGCTGGCGAAAGAGAGTTTCCAATGTATTCCTCTGGTTTTTCTGAAAACTCAATAATATCAATTTTTTCTCCGCCTAGTTCAGAAATTACTGCCATAATTCTGTTGCCCCTTTGTCCAACTACAGAGCCTATAGGATCAATAGTTTTTTCATTTGATTCCACGGCAATTTTTACTCGTGATCCTGCTTCTCTGGCAATAGATTTAATGATTACCTGTCCAGATGCGACCTCTGGCACTTCCAATTCTATTAGCTTGGAAATTATTTTGGGATAAGCCCTGGAAAGAAAAATCATTGGTCCTTTTGGGGTTTCTTCAACTCTTACGATATATAGCTTTAGCCGTTGTCCCTGTTTATAGAATTCATTGGGGATTTGTTCTTCCTTTGGTAGAACTCCAATAGTTTTACCAATGTCAAAATAAACAGCCCTTGGTTCAATTCGCTGAACAATGCCGGAAACTATTTCATTCTCTTTTTTCTTGTATTCACTGAGGATTACTTCTCTTTCAGCTTCTCTGATTCTTTGCAGGATAACTTGTTTAGCTGTTTGAGCGGCAATTCTGCCATAGTCTTTATTAGACTCCAAAGAAATTTCTAGTTCTTCGCCTGGTTTAATCTTTGCTTTTATTTTTTTGGCCTCATTTACCATAATATGCTTTTCCGGATTAAATCTGATTTTGGATTCTTCATCCTCTCCTTCTTCGTTTAACCTATTTTTCTTGTCCTCCATAGCTTTGGCGAAGGAGGGTTCTTTCAGTTTTTCCAACTCTTCTTCGCTGTAAACCATTTTTTCATCCACAACCTGTTTTATTTGCCAAAACTTAACACTCCCTGTTTTAGGGGTGAGTTTAGATTTGATTATTTGGCCTCTTTTGCCGTAATCTTTTTTATAGGCAGCAGCCAAAGCCACTTCAATGGTTTCGAAGACTTTTTCTTTAGAAATGCCTTTTTCCTCGGCAATCTGAGCTATGGCTGATGTAAAAGTTTTAAAATCCATGTTTCCTTGCCCGCCTTCGCTCTTTTGTCTTTAGCGGTCTTAGTTAATATAAAATATTAAAGATAAAAGGTAAAAAACAAAAATGTAAAAAATTAGATATTTAGGTTAGTTCTTGGATTTTCTTGTTTTTGTATTTTTAATATTTGGGTTTTATTTTTTGGACACTAAATGCAATGCTTCCAATATTAAAAAAGCCACCAATCCAATTATGGCTAATTTTAAAAATCCTTCGCTGAAACCCTTAAACTCGCTTCCAGCAACAATAATAGTAAAAGCAGATATTGCTAAAAGAATTGTAGGCCAACTCATATTTTTATTCGCATCTCAGTCTCTTCAATACTATCACATAAAGTTGATCTTGTAAATAGCTGAAAAATTTGGTATACTATTGCTAGAAACTCCCAAATGCCCCTGTAGTTCAATGGATACCCGCCGAAAGCCCGCTGAAAGCGGGCAATCAGGAGGGCCCGCCACAATACCAGCGAAGCTGGTTTTGGGCGGGGAACGTTTCTCCCCGTAGTTCAATGGATAGAACGAGGGATTCCTAATCCCTAAATGTTGGTTCGACTCCAGCCGGGGAGACTAAAAAGGATAAAAAATGATGGGCCCATAGTCTAGTGGTAAAACACCTCCATGGCATGGATGAGTCGAGGGTTCGACTCCCTCTGGGTCCAAAAACAAAAGGGGATAGGACCGCACATGTCTCCATTGGTCTGTCCCAGTTAGTTGATTTTGGAGGCGTGCGAGAGCGGACGAATCGGGCAGTTTCGAAAACTGCTATGGCTTATGTCATCGAAGGTTCGAATCCTTCCGCCTCCGCAGGCAACATTTTTTATCGAGGACCGAGACACATCAAAAAAACACAAGACAGTAATTGTCTCGTGTTTTTTTACTTGATTTTTTGAGTAAATTAGCGTATTCTAAAAGATAGAATTACAATGACAATTAGGATTTATGATTTACAAACACGACTACTTTATTTTGGATGCCGGAGCTAAAAAGGTTTTTGATGAAAATGGCAAAGAGTTGCGTTTAACGGGCAATGCTTACCGTCTGCTCGTTTTTTTATGCGAGAATAAAAGCGCTAATCTTACAGAGATTAATGATTATCTTGATTGGGCCAAGGATTACAGCGAGGACCATATCCGGCAATACAGATACAAAATTAACACTATTGTTGGGCAGGATATTGTGGAGTATAAAAATGGAATTTATTATTTGGTCGGAGAGATAAAAAAAGCAGATAGTTTAGAAATAGGCCAGCGTAATACGGATTTATTACGGGAAGAAAGTATAAAATCAGAAAAAGATATTATGGATAAGATAAAGAATATAAAACTAAGCATAATTCCGGCAATAATAGCCATAGTCTTATTATTGCTAAGCTTTTTAGATTGGCCGTATGGTTATTATACCTTTCTAAGAGTAGTCGTGACTATAGTAGCTATTTATTATGCTTATTACCTTTATGAGACGATTAAAGAACTAAATTTTTGGTTTTGGGGTTCAGTTATTATTGCCATTCTTTTTAATCCTATTATCCCAATTCATTTAGGAGATAAAGCGGTTTGGGGCGTTATTGATGTAATCGTAGCAATATTTTTTGTATGTTTGATTATTAAGTTTAAGAAAAAATAAAAATATGAAAGAAAAAATTAGTTTAAACAGAATTCTTAAATTAGTTTTGGTATTTGCAATTTTAGTGATTGCGGTTTCAGTTTCTTATTATTATGCAATTTTTAAGCCTAATATCGAAAAAGGGAAATTAAAACAAGAAGAACAGCAAAAACAGGAAGAATTGATGGAACAAAAGGAGACAAACGAAGGACAAGGTGATAAGTTTCAAGAAGCTCTAGTTAAAAAAGAAGGAGGGAGAGAATTAACTCAAGAAGAGATAATTAAGATATCAAAATCAATTGTTTTTGTGCAATGTTATTACGATATGAACAATAATGGTTCTATATATGATGAAGAGGATAAGATTTATGGTTCTGGTACATATATTTATAAAAATTGGTTTAAAGGTGAGAGTTACAATAAATCCTTTAGCTATCTTGATGGTTACATTTTAACTAATGGACATGTTTCTCGACCAAGCAAGAATCAAGATTTCAGCCATTGTTGGGCAAGCTTCGGTCATCAACCAAAAGTAGAAGGAAAGGATTTTGGGTTAATAGGGGGAAAAGACCTTGGAATATTTTTTCAGGACAGAGATTGCCATTTTTGGGATGAGGATTTAGATATAGCCTTATTAAAAAAGAAAGCTTTTTGGCAGGGTGAAGAAATTTCAAGGGGTTTCACTGAAAGTGATGAATATTTACAATTTAACCTATTAGAAAATTATCCTGTTTGTTCAGAAAACAAAATTATTGGTGGAAAAGTTTATATATTTGGATACCCGGGATCAGCCTTTGAATATACACCGGGCATAATGGAAATTCTGGTCGGAAACTTAATTGTTTCAAATGGAATAATTAGTGGGAAAAACCTCAATGGAGACTATTTTACTGATGCAAAAATAGATTCTGGTTTTTCGGGAGGATTAGCTGTTGCTAAAATAGATGACGAAATCTGTATTGTGGGTATTCCAACATGGATTGGTGAGGGTCAATATGAAAATTTAGGATTAATACAATCTTTCCAAAAAATAAGAAACGCACTAAAAATAATTGAAACACCATAATCCATGAAAGAAAAAATTAAGAAAGACAAAATAACCTCAAGTGAAATGGCTTTAGTTGTTTTAGATATGGTTAAAAAAATGACAAATTCATTTTGTGAGGAACTTATTCCTAAAATTGAAAAACTTGGTATAGAGCTTGATAGAAGGCGTAAAATTCTATTTACCGAGGAAGCAACAATTATTAATTTTTGGATAGCCTCTAAAGCACTTAGCGTAGACAAGAAAGTGCTTAACGAATTACATAAAACATACTTTCTTTGGCGCTCTGTTCTTATCCGAGCTGAAACTGATAGCGAAGTAAAGAAATTTGTAAGAAAAGAGGAAGAAAGATTCAACAAGAGATATAAAGAATACTACAAACATTCTGACACAAAAGCCGAGTTCGTCCTCGCCTTGGCTATGTTAGAAAATATGATAAATCCGAAAGGTCCGGAAAGAAAAAAATTGACGGACATAAGATTAATATTTTATATTAATTCCCATGTATTTGAAATGACAAAAGCTATTCTTAATTTTAGAAAAACTATTGAGATAACAGATGTATGAGAAAGAATAAATTAGAAAAGTTTTTTAAGGAATTAGATAAGAAACTTTTTCCCGAGGGAGAAAAGCAATGAAAGAGCTAGAGAGCGAAGAAAAAACTTTATCTCTTAAAAAGCACAAGAAAAAATAAAATTATGAGAATAGAATTGCCAAAAAGAATTAAAGATAAATCATTTTTTTCGGAAGTCTATGAGGTCACTACTCGTCAATTTTTTCCTTTGAAAAATCCTAATCAAAAAACTATTTTTGGCGGCACCTTGCGAGGGCTTTATGTTTTCGCGTTTTTCCCGTATTTCTGTATAACATTTGTTTTTATAACATTTTACATAGTAATTCTAAGATTATTAAACAAATGAGAAGGGGGGTAGATAAATGGTGGGATCTTTGTTTTCTGCTAAAGCCCTTGACGGCCCCCTGACGGTCCTTGACGCAGCTGTCGATAGGTGTTATTATTAAGAAAGTTTAGGACAATTTACTTTTTTTAAACTTTATATAAAAAATTAAAATTAAAATAAATATGAAAATAAATATGAAAAAATCAATCATCTTCTTCGGAATTTTATTTCCCATGCTTTTTGCTGGGATTTTTTTATTTGTTTCAGAAACAAAAGCAGGTGCGGATCCTATCCCGTATCAAGTTATTAACTTAGAGCCGGGATGGAATATTGTGTCTACTCCAAAAGTTATATCAAGTTATGAATTTTCTGTTCCCGAAACTTCGGAGTATTTCGATATTTATTTATTAGACCCGGAATCTCCATCTGGATGGAAAACTCTACAAGGAGCGAGCCAGACTAAATTTGAGCCATTATATGCCTATTTTATTAATAATAAAACAGAGCAAGCTCAGACTTTAAAATTGAGTTATGATTATAACTTATCTCCAGAACAGAGATTGTTCCAAAGAACCCTTCATGCGGGCTGGAACGCTATTGGTATAGCTGCTCCTGATTATGTTTTACCCAAAGGGACTGGGAATATTGATACTAATAATGTTACTAAAATATTAAGTTCTATTATTAATTCAGTAGAGCTTGTAATTGACTTTACCGCTGATCAGTCAGATTTAGATTCCGTAAAAGTCGGAAATGTTTGGGCAGCGAAAATAGCATCAGAGGTGGATGATTTAAATGATTTTAGAGAACTTAAAGGTTACGGAGTTTTTATTACAGAAACAATAGACGATTATTATGGTTTGCAGAATATAAATGACGGCTTTAGGTTTTCCCTTTCTGACAATAATCCGACTGAAATATATTCGGGTTCTGAAGACGAAACATTATTCATTTTTCAGATTGATTCTTTATATGATGTAAATGTTAATTCTCTAATTTTTTCTTATAGTATGTCGGGCAATGTAACTCCCAGTGATAGTAATGTTATTAATTTTAGATTATATGACGAGGATACAGGTGAACTTTTGGCTTCATCCCCTAATATTATTAACAAGGATATTGAATTTTCAGATTTAGAAATAGGTTGTCAAGCAGGAGAAATTAAAAAAATAAAACTTGTTGGTGATATTAATCCCGAAGCCGTTGCTGGAGAAGTTTATGAATTTACATTAGAAAACGCAACTTTAGATAAAGAAATTACCATTGCCGGACTACCGATTAGTCATACTCTTACTATAATTAAGGAAGAGGAGGTACCAGAAGAAGGTTTAACAGTAGCTTTAGCTGCTGACACTCCGGCTAATACAACCTTAGTCGCCGGTCAGGCACTGGCTTCTTTGGCTAAATTCACCTTTACTAATAGTGATAATACTGAGGTAAAAGTTACTCAGTTGAAACTAAAAAGAACAGGAATTTCAGCCGATACCACGCCTTCAAATGTTTATTTATTTGACGGCGCTGTTAGGTTGACTGACGCTGCTTCTGTTTCTTCTGGAATAATTACCTTTACTGATTCAGCTGGTATTATTACAATACCAGCTAACAGTTCAAAGGACATTTCAGTTGAATCAGATATCGCTACTTCTACTAACGGTCAGACAGTTGGTGTAGAAATTACTTCAGCTAGTGATGTTACCACTAATGCCAGTTCAGTTAATGGCAGCTTCCCACTTACTGGTAATGATTTGAGCATAGTGCCTATGCCTAGCGCTTTTGCCACAGTTAACTTTAATGCTACTACCAGTCCTTCCTCAGACGCTGATATTGACCCTCAAAACGACTACACTGTTTGGCAGAATACTGTTACTGTTGGTAATGGGAAGGTCAATATGACTCGCTTTATCTTAAGGGAAATTGGAACTATTGCTTTTGCTGATTTAACCAATTTCCGCTTATATGTTGATGGTATAGAGCTTACTATAGTAGAGAACTTAGATGCTGACGGTTATGTTACTTTTGATTTAACCGACAATCCCAAACTGATCGAGACCGGTAACAGGGTTATTAAAGTCTTAGCTGATATTATCGGCGGTTCTTCAAGAACCTTCAGTTTCTCTTTAAGAGTATCAGCTGATGCTAATTTTGAAGATATTCAATACGGCGTCAATGTTTTGCCTCAAGCTAATTATGCTACCTTTACTGCCAGAACAACGGGAATCCAGACGGTTAATCCAGCCCAGCTTACCTTACAGATTTCCGATGATACTCCATTAGCTCAAATAGCAGCTAGGGCCCAGACTGTAACTGGAGCTAAGTATAAGTTCACTGCCGTTTATGACAGTTTCACTATTGATGAACTTCAAATAAAAGTAACTGAAGGTACTGCAGCCAATACAGCTGCTGCTATTGTTCAAGCTATTCTGAAAGATGGAGACACTATTATAGCTACTAGTCCTTTTGACCAGGCAAGCAACACTGCTGCCAGATTCACTGGTCTGAGTATTTCTGTTCCAGCTAACTCCTCTAAGATCCTGACAATTGATTTAGAGATTTCTCCCGCTATTTCTTCTGACACTAGCACTTCTCAGGTTAATGCTCAACTTACATTAGATTACTACAAGTACACACCAAGCGTTACCGGCACTCAGGATACTGCTAGCGGTGATGTCCAGGCTAATGAGCTCTAT
>Ga0315547_1000184_pt1 | contig 68807 bp, 41 predicted proteins | sample SalMarSW160240MG_2_FD_202542 | JGI IMG/M metagenome (GOLD analysis project Ga0315547, IMG submission 202542) | Salt marsh sediment microbial communities from the Plum Island Ecosystem LTER, Massachusetts, United States - Salt Marsh Sediment SW1601-240 ...
CTAATGATTTTAACACATTATGATCAAGTGTAAAGCCATCAGATATGGATTTTCCCATTGTATCAGTGATGAGGTGCTCAAGTAATACATCATGATTCAAGGTAATAAAATCGATACTCTTATATTCCTGCAAAAAGTTTGTGAATTGTAAATATTCTTCTTTTATCTCTTCTTTGGTTTTCCTTACATTCAATAGATCAGCCACCAGATGGTTGATCATACTTTTAATCTCCCACATCTGTGGTTTTGTAATTCTATCTGTATAGTCTTCATAATTCTTGGTATCCTTTTTTCCTTCAGGGAATGCTTTATTGAATTCATCTAATGATCGAACTTTTAACTTATTTGAAAATTCTTTATCATTTAATGAATCAAGTACAAATTGATAGAACTCCTCGTAATTAAACTCTGTTACTGTTTTGTTAAAAACCTCAACAAGGTAATTTAGTATTATACCATATGCGAGATGATTAAAATTTGACCTATCGTTCGTCTTATCAGCACTGGATGCAAATTCATCCCATGAAAATTCACCTGAACTAAAATGCAATATTTTTTCTTTATTATCCCGTAAAAAATAATTTTTAATGTATTTTACTAAAGGAAGACCAGCAGGTTTTGAAAATCCTGAGCTAAGAATTACCTCTAATTCGGCCATAAGAATAAATATTTATTTATTTCTCAATTTACCAACAACTCCCTCGCCAACTCTTCAATACCCTTGCTGCTCAACTTGCCATCCTCCAGAAAAGAAACGAATTTCAAACCACAAGTTCCATGATCTGCCTTATTGAAGAAATCACCAGCAACCTCTTCATTCTCCCCAGGGTAAATCAGAAATGCTTTATTTGATCTAAATAACCTATTATATGCAAACATTTGCCTAAGGTCTTCCTCTGAGGGTCTATCAGTAACTAACTTCCATTTCGTATCCAGAATTATATTACCTCCAGTTTTAGGAATGATCACTATATCTGGTTTCTGTGATACACTTCGCCCGGTTAACGGAATCCAAAAAGTCTTTTTAGATTGGGGGATTATTTTTGCAGGAAGGTTTTGATTATTGATGGCTAATCTCAGTCTGCGGGCAAACCACTTTTCCCAAACATCATTCATATCAAACATTAGAGCGAGAACATTATTCCTGCCGTGTGATAGATCTGGATGGTAGTTGAGGAGGAGTAATCTGGCAATTTCAATGGCCTTCCTGTAAGCTTCCGATTTTCTTCCCCAACTTATCCGGCCAAAAAACTTTTCCGATACATTAATATCTTTTAATTCAGGGAATAGTAATAAAAATCGATTAGCATCAGCGATCAATTCATGGCTTACCGATAATGTTGATATAAGGTTTAAGGTCTTCAGCAGGACTTGGTTTAGCTCATGGTGCTTATCATAGATGGTATGTCTTACAAAAAACCTTTCGGCATGAGTGAGGTTCTTACTTATGTGTTTATTAAATTTTAAAGAACCTTTCAATGCAAATGCATTCTCCTCCTTTTTTCGGTATTTCTTAATCAAACCCTGGTGTAGAAGACTTCTGGTTTCCTCCAGAAACATAAGAAGGTATGCTTCTAAGATGTAATTTTGCCTTAATTTTAAATTTGATTCGGATGGTGTAGAGGTTTTGATAAAACCTGCCTGCCTAAGCATCTGAATAAGGATGGATTGTGTCTTAGCATCGCCAAGTGTACGATCAAGTTTTGGAAGTACCTCTATTGTCCATTTTCCAACTTGTAAGGCACCTACATAGTTTTTTAACCGGACACCATTAGCAGTTAATGAGTAGTAGGGTAGTTCTTTCTCCCCAGTAAATGATTTTAGTGCATTGAATAGATCTTTGGGCAATTCTTTTCCTTCTCTGCCTCCATTTTTTGTATTGAAAGCAGAATACTCAAAAGCCCGAAAAACTCTATCGTTATTCACTTTCAGCTATATTTTTCATAAGAATATTAAGCGCATTTTTAAATACTGTAATTGATTGGTTCGGATCAAGAGCATCGCTATTGATATGAAAAATTGGTTTATCATATATTTCAAGATCTTCAACAGGGAACTTTGCAAAGACATCTTTCTCACTTTTTATGGATCTAATAAATCCTTCTCCAAGTACAAGACCTAATTTTTCATAGTCCCCGTAAAAATATTCCTGAAGTAAAGGAATTATTTTGTTGTAAAAAGCAAATTTTAATTCCTCCCAACTATATACAGACATAAGATAACTATGCCCTATTTCATGATCATTATCCAGCAGCTTTTCAATTCTTACATTTAGGGTATTTATTAACTTCTCCAAATTAAAACCACTGTATCTAATTATTCCATCAAAAACAGTTGAAACATCCTTATTTAAGACATAATTCTCCTGCTGTTCGTATATTTTTCTGTCCAATATTTCTGCACCATGGAGTTCCAAAAAATCACTTTCCAATTTCTTCCATTTCGGATCGGCCCACTTTAAGTCAGCGTATTTTATCCATAAGCGTTGTAATATTACCGATGGCCTCAATAATTCAGGTTTCGCATGCATTTCCACAAAGCTAAATCTTCTACGCAATGCCGTATCTAAGGCTTCCACATTTCTATCGGCAGTATTCATAGTTCCAAGGATGTATAAATTTGCTGGCACTGAAAATTCCTTTTTACTGTAGGGCAATAGTACTTTAATAGCCTCTTTCATTCCCTCCCTTTTATCATACTCAATTAAGGTAATAAGCTCCCCAAAAATCTCAGCAACATTCCCTCTGTTTATTTCATCGATAATCAAGACAAAATTTTGTTCCGTTTTATCCCCTTTGGGATTATAAGCAAATCGTGTCTTTAAATAATCTATCACACCTGTAAAGTAGCCTTGCCAGTATTCAAATACGTTATCACCGCTTATCTGTTTTTGAATATTTTCTTTGGTTAATGTTCCTTGTTGATTTTTATTTTCGCCTGTATGTAGATTCAGATTGCCATTTCGGTTAAGCGAAATTGAAAATACTTTCCCGGTTGGTGTTTTCAGATCAATTATGTCTTTTTCAGTTAACTCGACCTGTAATTTATTAAATGCTGTATTAAAATCAATTTGATTAGGTGTTACTGCCGCTGCACATATTTTCTTGAATATGCCATCTTCTACATCGTATTTAAGAAAGGTATCAGTTCCTTCGGGTTTTAGTGGTTTTATCCCTTCAATAAAATCTTCATAAGACATGCTTTGATGAAAGGTGGTAAACACTATTTGTCCTTGTTTAATCAAGTTGTCGTATATCTTTTTATTCTCTTCATGGTTTCCCTCGATATACTTTTCTGGAGAAGCAATTTTAACTGCCAAATCAACAGTATGATATGTTTTACCGGTTCCAGGAGGGCCATAAAGAATGGTATTTAACGTATATTCTTTCTTCATTACATTAAGATTATTTACAGAGAGAAGCTCGTCTATTTTATTAATTAAAGTCGGATCTTTTAGTTTGTACACTGTTGTTTGTAAACCAGATCCATTATATAAATCATGCGGATCAATAATTACCCAATCAACAATTCTTGTATGTGGAAATGGAAGTCCCTTATTATATAAATAGTCATCCTTTACAATACCTATTCCATTGACTTTTTGACCATCCTGAGCAAGAATTACATCCCCAATTTTAATTTCTGAATAAAAGTCGATGACTTCTCCGGCCTTTCGACTTTTAACACTTGGTTTATCTATATAATACCCTAATTCATCGAATAGTCTAATAATGTCACTTTTACTCTTGATGTCTTGTTCAGATAAATCACCAAAATCTGACCACCCAATTGATGCGTATCTTTCTTTTAACATTACATCCCAGTACTTCTGATCTTTATTAGTTGTCCCAATCCTCCAATATCTACGGTCCCTCGCAACTGATTTATCCAGCATTTGGTAAAGTATATCCTGAGCGAGCAAATAATGGGATTTATCTTCCGATCCTTCTTTGGGGACACATTGGGCTTTTAATTCAAGTAGTTCTTGATCTGGTATTATGTAATCATCGATTAGATTATGCAAGATTTCTATGTAATGGATGTACTTATGCCCTTTTGGTTTTGGTTTGACTCCAATAATTTTGCAATACTTCTGGTAGAATGAATCTTTAAATAATGGATATCTATCAGAATCGTAAAAAGCCAGATAGGAGGATATAGTCCTTTCATCCTGATGATGTGAGTATGTATTATCCGGATCAATATCACGATAAATCTTAAATGTATCGGTTGAAAAATCATTTACTCGTTTCAGTAAATTTTCTTCCTCGTTGAACAGCTTTATAAACTCACTCCTAAATTCTACAGGACGTTCGGAAGCAATATGTTTTATAACCGTTTTTGCAACTGGATATATTAAATTGTCATAATCAATGGAAGTTATCTCTTCAAAAAAATTGGATGCTGATGTATCAGGACGATGATGAAATCTTTGTGTTTTTATCCATTTGTAGATTTCATCGGCCATTCTTGTTTCTTTATTTCGCTCTTTGTACCTCTCAATCAACTTAACAATAGGGTCGTTGGATTTGTCTTCTTCGATAATAGTAAATCCCATCCCTTTTAAAAATTTATTGGTTGGTTCACCTCCACTGTAATCCCAAAGATATTCGCCATTCATCTCTTCATGAGCATAACGCATAATTTCCTTTGGCGGATAGTTTATACCATCAATTTCAACATAATATATTCTTGATGGGATTAATTCTATTTTGTTTTTTTTTATCCGTTCTACTGCCTTTAGCACGTGATCTTTGGTGATGTTTTTAGGTTCAAATGCCATTTGTAAAAGTATTTAAATGAAAGGTCCATTTCTCAAAATTTCTTTTCATTGCCATAATTTATAATTGAATTTTATGTCTCCTAATCATGTCTTTTTAATGCTTCAATACTTCCAAAAGTCTGCCTTCCTCTACCGGTAAAAAATTCTCCAGTTAACTTTTTATCTTTCAAAAAGAGTGTGCACATGCCATAATGGATTTCCATGGTTCTGGTTGTTCCTATATTTGGCTCATTGAGGAAATTATAAGTTATTGCTGGCGTATCTTTGTCCTTAATTGCAATTGAACATGATTGACTATAGGATTGTGATGATTCAGTTCGCAAGTCTATATGTATTCGATCCCAGGTTTGTTTAATTTCAATGTTAACCTTCTTCTCAGCTTTGAAGTTATCAAATGAACTTTTCAGAGTACCAGAATATTTCCCATAGATATGTGGTGTTTTTATTTGAAAAATTGTTCTTACAACTTGAATCTTCCACAAAGTTTTAGAATAAAGAAGATAAAGAATACCATAGATGCCAAATATACCTGGCATACCTATCCACCAAGGGATTTCTCGATTAAATGATCCCACAGCCAACTGGACTAAATATGCTAAACCAATACTTATCACAATCAGATAAATATGAACCAGATACCTATCCTTTGTATCACAGGAATATGCATGATAACTACCCTTCATAGTATAAGTTGTTTAATTGTTGGAGAAATAATTTACACGATTCTTCATCCCAATGTGGATCATTCCCATGGAACAAATATCTGTTCTCATTTTGGCAGACAAAGTTCCTCAACTCATTCGATGTAGCTCGGGTTATCAGATTATGTAATACTATTCTGATAATATCCTGATAGGACGGAAATGTATAATTTCCTGCTGCCACATTATAGAGTAAGCATTCGATATAGTAAGAAGGTGCTAAATCTTTTGAAATTCTACCAAGTTCAATAAGCCTAACACCCATATTTTTAATAATTCGAGTTGTTGGCTTATATTTTGTGGCAGCACTTTGGTTCTTACTAACTCCGTTATCGTAATGTTGCTTGGGAAAGTTTCGAATTTGTTCACGCTCATTTTTCGTCCAAAATGTAATTCCTTCAGAATAGTTGTTAGTAGCAGATTGTGAAAAACTTTTATACTCCCTGTACTTGGCACAACAAACTACATCAGCATCAAGTCTTCTATTGGATCCCTTTACCTTTATGGATTTATTCCCTTCAATAACATTTGCCTGACCATATTTATCTACAAATCCTTCGATAACAGTTTTCTTAAAGTCATCTAAAGAATATTTACCAGGACCAAAATAATTATCAAACTCAGTAAATTGATCAGGAGGAAGTTGGCGTGCATTATGATAAAAAGTACTTCTAAGCTCCAATACAACATCTACATCACTATTGCCGTAAATATTTGTTGAATTCTTGTATGAACCTTGAAGATATGGTTCATAGGTTAAATCTTTGTTCCAATTGATATTATCAACGCAAGATTTTATGGAATCATAGGTACTCGTAGATGTTTGAACCGCTCCTTGGTGCGACCAGGTAATAAGTTGAGATTCGGGAATAGCCATTTTATATTAGTTATAATTATTGATTCCAAATAAATAATCCCAGAATTATACATCTCTGCTTCAGCACTCTATAACTCGTTACCTAATCTCCCTCCTTCTCCAACCTCTCCCAAGCCTCCAGCACTAACCTTCTGGTTCTATATTCTCCATATAATCTGATTTCCTTTTCTTTTAAAACACGAAATGTTTCACCGGGGAAATCGGGACCATATACATCCTGGGGATCGAGGATGTAACGCAATTCTTCGGTTGTGAGGCCATATAGTTTTGCATAGATGGCATCCAATTCTGCTTTTAGTTCAGCTCTTCGGCCATCATCCCATTTAAAGGGTGGAAGTGGGCAACCTTCTTTATCTATTTTGCACCATTCGGGAGGAGACCATTCATGCCCACCAGTTACTGCTTGATTTTCTTCCCATTGTTGTTTTAAGTTAACTTTCAATTCATCACCTGCATCATTCCATAGATCATCTGCAAACGATTTAATATCCCATGATGAGTAAGTTAATTCAAAGACTTTTGGTAAAATTTTAGCTAACAATAATGGATTATAATCAGAAGGTTGCAGCACTGGCATTTGTCTTATTATATAAAAATTAAGATTAGATCCCGCAGCCTTTTGTCTCCCAATATACCCATAAATCAGGGAATTAGCATTTGCTAAAAATGCTGCTGTTAGCAAAGTATTAATGGACTCTTGAAACATAATAGCCGGTGCACTATTCCCAACCCCAATAAAAGGTATTATTGAGTAGATAAAAGTTCGCTCATTATTAGTCGCAGCAATACCCCTGAAGACAAGGAACCATTTCTTTTGCCAAGTTCCAATTCGACTTTGAATAGATTCTTTTGGAATGCAATATCTTGCTAAAATCCTTTTATTAGGATCAATATGCATTTCAGGTGTTAATTGAGGCAAGTTACCTTCATTTATATTGGCTTGGGTAGCATTTTCATAGGTGCTAAAACGATGATCGTAGTTCCAAATCATCTTAGCTTCATAGAGTGGTAAGCTTTCAGAACTAGGATTTTCAGTGAATAACTCACTGTCGTTTGACATATCAAATATCCTATTGAAAATAGGTTTCCAATCTTGATTCTCTGATTCATCTTTATCAAGTATTGAAATATTGGCATATACTTTTTTCGTTATTGCAGCATCAGTAAGAGTTCTAAATATTGGACAAGTCTTGGTGTTAGGATTTATCAATTCAATTTCATCTTTGGTAATACTAAAAATTCTGTTCTTATCCATCAACTGAATAATTTCAGTTAGCCAGAAACAGAATCTTGCAGACTTAGAATTACCTAATGTCAATAATCCAAATTTTATATAATCCTTTATGGAACGGAATATCTTCTTTGTATTTACAAAACCATAGAAACTTTCAATAGAATTACTGTTTACTAAATAGTCAAAGAATTCTTTTGAAGTACTTTCAGCTACTAATCCAATAGGGATAATAATGCCGGAGCGACCTTGACTTTTGTTGGTGCTTCTATAGACTAATTCAGTAAATAATAGGTATGTATTAATATCTCCTTTTGCTGATAACGTAAAACGATCCGAAAATCTAACAAATTTACTTTCTGATTCTGCCCTATGGATAGCTTCAATGTATTCTTGCCAAATTTGCGGGTTACTTCGTGGTAATTTATTGATTAGGATTCTTCTTGCTGATTTAGTTCGAGCATTTTTTATTTCGGGAACTCTTGTTGAAAAAAACTGTTTCTCTTCCAACTTTATTTTTTCCCAAGGTGGGTTACCTAGAAAAACATCGAAACCACCTTGTTCAAAAACATCAGGGAATTCCAATGGCCAATGAAAGAATTTGTATTGGATTGAAAGTGCCATGACTTTACCAACCATTCTGCCATCTACGCCAGATGGATTTTTAAGATATGTTTTTAATTTACTTGAAGTTGGAACAGCCGGGTCATCAAGTTCGCTGTAGGTATAAAAATAAGCTGCAGTCCATAAGTTGCATGCATTCCAGTCTTTAAACCATTTTGCATTACTACGAAGTGAATTAAATTTTTCTTCTTTCTTATGAATATCCTCAACGTTTTCTTCCGGCAATTCTTCCAAGACCTTATATTCTGAAGCAAAGAATTGTGCTTCATCATCCTTTGCACTAGTAGCTTCAAATTCTAACCTTGCCTGATAAACTGATTTATTTTCTTCCCTGGCCAGTTTTTTGTACCATTGACTTACTTTTTTATCATCTCCTGTAACAGGGGTGTAGGCTTCGGTAGGTATTCCTTTTTGTAATACATTTAAATCGGTAACACCCACTAGACTGTTGCCATTACGGATTTTATGATCAAGGAAACTAAGAGGTTTTCCACTATTATGTCCCTCAATCCATAAAGCCAGCTTACAAAGCTCAACGGCATCGGGATTATAATCAACTGCATAAATACAATGCTGTATTACTTCACGTAAACAAGAACGAAACAGCGAAGGTGCCGGGTTATCCTCACCACTCCGGATCTGTGCTAAATACCAGGCAATTGTTCTTGCTGCTGCCAATAACATATGGCCGCTACCTGAGGCAGCATCGCATACTTTTAATCCCAGTAATGCCTTATCCTGTGCTTCTTTATTTCCAGCATTTGCTTTGAGCCGTTCCTCAATTACGGGTATTAAAGCTGATTTAATGAGTTCATTTACTAATTCAGGACGGGTGTAATAAGATCCGGTTGTCTTTCGCTCGGTTCCTTCATGAAAGATGAAAATTATATGGCTGGAATTATCAGATTGGATATTCTCTATTACAGGATGCAAATCAAGAAGCGCCTCGTATACAGAACCTAATTCCTCCACATCCAGCATGCGGTAATTTACCGCCACCAGGTTATTATTTTCATCATAGAAAACGTTCAAATTGCGAATGCATTCCAGCAATAATTTATTATTGATATTGCATTCCTGCAAATCTTTGGTTGCATTATAACTAAACAACTCACCAGCCAATGGAGAGATGCCTAATTTCTGTCCACTACCCCCTTCATCAAAGAGAAGGAAAGTGTTCAACAATCCCTGCCACAAATCAGTATACTTTGCTTCGTAGGTATAATGTATTTCGGATAATTTTCTTAGCCGAGCAATGCTGTAGTAATCAAGATAAATCCTTTTCAATCGCAGATTTACTTCACTTTTATCATCTGGATTGTAAATCAGATCACGTTCCTCGGTTACCATCAGAAAGAGTAAACGATAAATAATACGCAGCAGTTGCCGGTAATAATCCTTTGGTGTTAGAGAACCTGAAGCAATTTTTTCACATAAATCAATGTTTGATGGATGTTGCAAAAAACCCTTTCCAAGAGCTACCATAGATTCTCTAACAGCATTACTTAATCCATCTCTGATGCGATTTCCGGACTCAATACTGTCCTGATAATATTTCTCTAACAAGGATTCTTCGGTTTCCTGCTTAGTTCTTGGGAATCGAGAAACATGAAGAAGTCTGTATAGTAATGTAAATTCACTGTACTTATCTTCCTCTAATAAACGTCTCAGATCGAATTCAATATAGGTTAGCTTTACCAAACGTCCACTGTCACGCACCAATCGCAAGAGCAATCCATTGGTTATCATGGCATATAAATGCTCGGTTACATTCAGGTATTCTTGTATAGTGGCATGAGGGGATAATCGTGAAGTTCCTCCACTTGAACGCATATCCAGCGTATTCTTTTCAGGATGGGTAGGATCTAAGAAACCTGTAATATGGATAGGTAAATCATCCAGTTGAACGCAAGTATGGCTTATGGCATATTGTTGTTCGTTATCTCCTTTCAGTGCTGTTTTTTGCAGATTCATATCGAAACCCAGTGCACTAAAAAAATTGGTCATCCACTTTCTTGAAAGTGTGGTTCCATAGGGGTCTGATGCGGGAAGTTTTTCCGATCGCTCTGAAAAATGCTTCCAGTCAAGTTTAATACGGCTCCAGGCATATTCTATTTCGCTACGCAGATTAATGGATGATTCAAAACCAAAATCTTTTACTAATTGACCGGGTGCTTCCGCTGTCTCAATTTTTTGCAGAATCTCTTCGGATATCAGGTTGCCTTGTATATTTATGCTGGTATATTTCATTTTACAATTCGCTCGGCATTTATTTGGTTTGTGGTAATAAAATGTATACACCAAGTACATCCATAGGAAGCACCGGTTCAACCACCTTGTAATTTGAACCCTTCATGAATTTTCTAACTCGTGTATGTGCCTCAACAAGTTTTACACATCGTTCAAAGGCAACGGGATCGGTAATTTGACGAAAATAGGGTTCATCTTTTACCCATTCCATCTCCTGTTCCAACCAATATTTTTGTTCCGATAATTCAAGGTTTTGTGTAGCTCGTGCGTTCATCAATAGTTTAAGGGCATCATCCTTCACAATGAATTTCTTATCGGTCAGGCCTCCTGAATATCCCCAAAGCCACATTTCCTCTGCCACGATCTCATTATTGGTGCGTTGCTCCGCTATTACATTGCGAACCCTGAACTGGAAAATTATGGTTTTCTTTTCTACATCTGCAGTTCGCAAAACGGCTGTACGTGCTGCGCAGTTTTCCAAACCATTAAGGGCGCTATTAATTATGAATTGTGATAAATGTTCGGTAAAGGGATGGTTTCTGCCAATGTACTTGTAACCATTAGGAGTTGGGGATTGGAAGGAAATCTGTATATCTGGTTTATTAGTTAATAATTCACGTAATCGCTGAGGTATATTGGTAGCATACACTTTATAACCTTCCTGAGTTTCATCAACCTGTACACCAATGAACCGGCAGGCTTCTATAATGAATTTTTCAACGGCTTTGACATCTCCAATTGCCTCATCAATCTCTTTTAGATCGCTTTCAATATCTTTCGGTTTGATAGCATTCTGCGCAAAAATATCCCTGGAGGCTTTCTCTCTTTTTTCGGCGGCATCGAACGCTTTTGCTACCTTATTTTTTTCCTCTTGAATTTCTTCTAATTCAAACAGGGTACCTTGTTTGTATTCCTGCTCGATAGAGATATTGGGTTTTAACAGGATGGTCTTAGCAACTGCTTCCATTACCGAAGCGCTATCCTCAGGGAAGGGTACAGAAATACCAATGGATTCTCTAATTTTTTCTGCTTTACGAAGCAATACCTCAAGCACTACACCATCAATAGGATTGTTACTCCCATAGAGCCACATTGCCACTACATTGTTAGACTTTTGGCCGAACCGGTCAACACGTCCTACCCGCTGCTCCAAACGATTGGGATTCCAGGGCAGATCATAGTGTAGTACTGCATTGAAGCCTTCCTGGAGGTTAATACCTTCACTTAAGCAATCCGTTGCAATCAATAACCGTCTCGATGAGTTATTCATTGCATCTATTTTCTCTTTCCTGAGCTCATCATTCAATTCGCTCGTAATTACCTCAATGTGCAGCGATTTGTATTTTTTTTCTTTCAGTTGCTCTCTGAATATATCACCCAGGTACTTGGCCGTATTAATATAGCGGCAATAAATAATCGGATTGTATCCCCGATCGATGTATGTTTTTATGTGGTTTACTGTTTCTCTTGCTTTCAGATCTTTTTCAACTCCTGATAAATTCTTGAGTCTTGCTGAATATTCAAGCAAGCGTTTAACCTCTGGGTCGCTATTAATTGGCATTCTACTCAGAATAGCAAGGGGAAGGTTATCATCATTCGAAAAATCAAGGTCTAATACAGCCTCTGTACCATCATTATGCTCATCCAACTCAATTTCTTCTGATTCAAGTACAAGACTTTTTTTCTCTGCTTTTTTTTCCAACATGGAAACACCCGCTGCCGGACTACTCATTACCCCACGAAGTAATGCAAGTGCATCCCAGTAACTATATCGTTGTTTGCGACTATCAGCTCCACTGGCAGCAACCATTTCACGGGCATATTTTAAAATCTCAAGAAAGAGAGTGCCATATTCTTTCCCCACTTCATAATCGGAGTCAATAGACACCCGATCCGGGAAATGTGTTTCCTCATCCAGCCAGGTTAAAACATCTGCCCTTCTGCGCTGAACAAAATGTTTGGCAAGTGCTCTACGTTCATCGTCAGTAGATTTTAGAATGTCGATTTGTTCGAATTCTGGTTTTACTAAGCCTAAGAGTGATTGAAACTCTGCAGATTTCCCAGAATGAGGTGTTGCAGAGAGCATGATAAGATGTTGGTTTTCCTTTTTTGCAATATCGTGTAAGAGATGATAGCGTAATTGTTGCGAATTATTGGCACCTGCAGGTCGGGCACAGGTATGTACTTCGTCAACAATTATTAATTCCGGGCAATGATCGATAAATACCTGTCTTTTGCTTCCTGATTTAATATAATCAATTGAGATGATCTGGAAGGGGAATGATCTGAATATGTTTTCATGTGCTTTGATCTGTCGTTCCAATGCTGTTGCTGTACCTGAACGGATTATTGCTGCTTCAATCCCAAATTTACTTTTCAGTTCGTCTTGCCACTGATCACATAAATGAGGCAAACAAACAATAGCAAAACGTTTTATTTCCTTACGTTCATAGAGTTCTTTTGCAATTAATAAACTTTCAATGGTTTTACCGATACCCACATCATCGGCAATAATCATTCGAACAATTTCCTGCCGTAATGCCATTATAAGAGGTACTATCTGGTATGCTCTTGGTCGGAAGGACAGTTTACCCAGACACCTGAAAGGACCAGCAGCATTCCGAAATGAGAGTCGTGTGGCATTATACAATAGTTTTGCTGAAGAATAGTCACCCAGGTCTCTTTCAGAGGGTTTGATGAAATTATAGCTAGCCGGAAGATCGGCTTTATTGGCAAGAGGTTTAAATATACCGGTTATCTCATCTTCTGAACCTCCTAAAGGTTTTACCAAAAGAAGGTCATCATCCTCAGAAGGGAGTACCATCCATGGTCTGTCTCTTAATGTTACTAAACTGCCTGGTTTGAAATCGAAATTCATGTAGTTTCTCTAAACTGCGTTTTATATACTTTATATTTTATTGTGACGACCTAACTTCCTTAAAAATATCAGACCTCTTTGTAATAAATTCTTCCAATGAATCTTTATAGTACCATGCCAATACCTGATACTTCCCATCATCTGTCAAGGCTTTCCGTTTTTCCATATCATCCTTCTTTACAGTAGGATCGTCATGTGGAGTACCATCACAAAAAATAAAAATGTTTGGTTTATAAAGGAAATCGGGACGAACAAACATATTGGGAACCATGGGTTGTGCCTCATCAGGCAATTTCAATCCTCGTTTATATAAATGTTTTAAGAACTGATCCTCTGTGCTGCTATTCGGATCACGAGCTGCCTGAAGAAAGTGGTATTGTTCATCGTATGAAGTGAATGATTTTGATGTCAGAACCTCGACATCAGAATCTTTTAACATGCTTAAAGATTCCCTAATAAAATTTCGATTTATTACCTGGTGATGAATCTGGTTGTAGTAGCTCAATAAATCATCATAGGAAGCTGGGATAAGATCTTTTTCCGGGATCTCAGTACCATCCTTCATAAATAAGAATTCATAGGCTTCCTGCATAACAGCTTTATAGACTCTTGGGTTATCGACTATTTGTGATAACACTCCCAGACTACCTTCAGAGGCTTCATAAATAAGTAAATTTGGAATATCTCCTTCTCCCATTATGGTGGCACCAATCTCGTTTGATTCAATCTGGAAGTAGTTTTCTATTGCTCTCTTTAGGGCATACAACAAGGTGATAACTCCATCTTTTCCTCCCTGCATAGCCAATGCTTCAACAGGTTGAATAAAGAGCGCATTGGCTGTAAGGGTAGTATAAAGTTTTATCCTCCGGATATCATCATTATTACCTTCCTCATTTTCCTGTTTCTTGGTTTGCCAATATCCATTTTTAAGATTAAGCGCATACCCATTTTCTGGTGAGGATTTCCATTTAAAATTTATAATTACCAGTCGTGCCGATGGTATCGCATGAATATGAAGTAGCTTCTCATCCACCAGTTTTACTATTGCTTCCGTGATACTTTCAAAACCTCCTTCCACGGCAAAATAGGTCTTGATATCGTATCCTCTACGGGTCCTTTCTTCTTCCTGACAGGTAATACGTTGGAGTTCGTAGGCTTTGGTTTCTGTCATATTTACAAGATCCGGAAAAGTAAACTTATCCATGTCCTGACTTAGTTCCATACCAACCAATGGATCAACATTATAATTGTATTGATCTTTCATTAAAATGTATCCGGTGTATGGACTGATTTTTACCTTCTCCAGTTTTGCTTCAACTTCGGATAGTACAATTCTATCAACCCGATATTTTGAACCATCATGATAGACAACGTTTCTTGGTCCAAATTCATTGAGTGCAATAATTCTTGGTCTCGACACAAATTCTCCCGATCCTTCATTGTTTTCAAGGAATGAGCGGATGGGTAAGCGGGTAAAATTATATCCGGGTAAAAATCCCTCAGCAGCCAGGTACCTGTATGGATAGAATTCTGATTGACTGTTCTGGTTGTTTCTCCCTGAGTCCTTTGAATCGTTCAACAGTAACTCCATCTGCCTTTCAGCCTGTCTGCGTGAATATTTTGCTTCTCTTATTTTCTCATGATTTTCAGCATAGATTCTATTTTCAATTATTTCGTTGGCAGCACGGAATTGCAGAATTGCATTTCTATATAATAATCTCCATCTCTCTAATGAATCATCGAATTCTCTTATAAAATTATCGATCGCCTGTTTCATCCAATCCTCGGTGAACCATGAAGGTTTTCTATTTTCTAGCTCATTTTTAAAATAGGTATCATTGATTACTTTCCAAAAGGTAGCAAGCAAGTCAATTTTTTGCGAATCTGAAAGTTGTAAAGCATCCAGTACTTCTTCTTTTATTGGTAGTTTATCCAGGTTTTCCTTGTTGATTATATCTCCCAAAGAATTATTTAATCCGGCAATTGAACGCATTGTTAAAATACTTGCATGAAGATGACTTTTCAATAATTCTTCATTAATCAGGTCCATTCGGGGAGATGAAACTTCTCCTGAAACCATTTTTGTCGGATTATTGAAATAATGACGATCATGTGGACTGAAATTACTACAATAGACCATTACCAGCGCTGCCTGACCAGATCTCCCTGCACGACCACTTCTTTGTGCGTAATTCGAGGGTGATGGAGGGACGTTTCGCATGTGTACAATGGAGAGATCTGAGATGTCAATTCCTAACTCCATGGTTGGTGAACAGAACAGCACTCCAATCTTACCTTCACGAAATTCCTTTTCACGATCCCTTCGCTTCTGAGAATTAATTTGACCTGTATGTTCTCGGCCTTCTAATGGTTTTATTTTATTAAAATCGATTTTGTAAAAACGCTTGAAGTATTCATTAACCTTTGGTGTCAAAGGTTTATATGAGCGATTTTTTATCAGATCAGGGGTAATTGTTTTTCCATCTCCTTTCTTCCAAATAATAGTATCTACCCGCAACTGATAAATTGAAATTTCTTCCCCGGAATCTGCTTTTGCAGGTTTACGTATTAGCCAACCTGCCTGGGCTAAGAAATCTAAAAGCTGATAGATAAATTCTGAATAAAGGATTTTAGTATTTAATTGTACTCCATAATCATTTGCTATTTTCTTAACATAACGACCAAAAACACTTTGGTAGCTTCCACTTTCTGTATAGAAGCTATATGCTGAGCGGGCAAGCTTATCAATTCGTAAATGAGAAGGGAATTCGATTTTATCAGAATCATCTAATGTCCATGGATCTCTGAGTTTCTCCCTTATTTTAATCGTATTCTGATTTATAATGGAAGGCTCAAGCATGGAATAATTCAATGCATAAGATTTTCGGAAAAAGTCGAAGATTTGATGGAGAAATTCTTTGCGTTTCTCAGGTGGCATTTGATTAAGAAGTTCCTGTTCTTCCCAAAGGGAATTATCCGATACGGATTCATCGAGATACTTGTAGTCAATGCTTAGCAAAGCACACTGTTCCAAATTAGGAAGTACGACTCTCCAACTCCTTCTCAAATCATGCAGTAATCTATAGGTAATAAAATCCTTAAAGGAGTCCTCATTTTCTTTTTTAGGACCTGGAAATTTCGCAGGATTTTTTGCATACTCTTCCTGCTGAATATTCAGACATTCAAATATTCTATCCGCAATTTCAGAATAGTCTAATTCTTCATATTTGTCAAGAGATTTTGCAATGGCTGCTCTAAGTTGTCCCACCTTTACAAAATCATTGAAATGTCCTGATTGTAGTGAAGCGTCCTGTCTGTTATCGGTAAAACTTAATAGTTTTTGCTTCTCAGGTAGTTCATCAAATGCCTGTAGCTGAGTAATTGTTTCAAACGACAGAACCGTTGTTGCTGTGCTCCGTCCTTCCCCTCCAATTTTTATTATTTTTGTCCACTCTGCAGTTCTTGCATCAAAAATATTCCCGGAAGTAGGATCAATCATTAACGGAGCAGTTATGTACCAACCCACATACTTCTTTTTTTCCTGTAGTGAATAATTACCTTCCTTATCAAAATATATTTTCTGAGGTAAACGAACCCTGACATTATTTTTTAACGTTCTTGTTCCATCTTTTCTTGGTGGATTATACCAGCTTTCGGGTAAATCGGGTAAGTCTCGCTCAGGGTCCCATAATGGTTCTTCGTCCTCCTTATGTTGAATGAATATGTAGCCAGTACTTGTTCTTTCATCCTCATCTTCATAATCAGTAACATTATAAAATTCCCGGGGCAAAATTCTGGAATCGTTTTCATTTAAATTGACACAGTACAACTCATGTCCCGAAGAACGACTAAATACCAAGGGGAAGATGAACGTATCCTTATCCTCAGCGTACAATCCTGCATCCATGAAAAGCTGCCGATTTTCTTGATCCCCCAGTGTGGCATATACAGATCCTGTTTGCGCAATAAACTGATGTATTCTGTAAGGAAGATAATTTTTGCGTTTATCTTTCTCTACATGAGAATTTAAAAGATTTGCCCATTCAAGAAGGTCTAGTATGTGTACCTCACATTGCTGAATATCGATAGAACAATAATCTGAAAGCTGGTTACTGATTTCAAGAATAGTCAGAGGTTTTCTCCTTACCAAAGCGCCTTCTTTTTTCTCAAGTGCAATATATTCCTCCAACCAATTTGCTGTCTGATGATGTTCAAATTTCTCAAACGACCAGGAAAAATCAAGCTTAGATTGAACAGCCTCAGCTACCTGTTTAGGCGAGATGTCTACATTATGACCAATGCTTCTAACCAGGAACTCATTTACAATCTGGTTTTCAGAAATATCAGAGCCAAAAATTAAAGATCCAATTTTCGCGACTTCCTTCTTTTGCTCTAGTAAGGTAGTAGTATCTGAAGAAACCATTGTTGCTGATGTGCCAATACATATTATTTTCTTCTTTGCATTAGCTTTTATCCTTCTAATTAATATTGAGACATCAGACCCCTGACGTCCTCTATATGTATGAAGTTCATCAAAAATTAAATATTGGATACTTTCAAGAATAGCATTTCGAATTTCAATATCTTTTCCCCCTCTTGTCATTATTAATTCCAGCATCATATAGTTTGTCAACAGAATATGAGGAGGATTTTTTCTAATAGCTTCACGGGTTTCTTCATCTTCCTGACCAGTATATTGAGCATATTTAATTGGAAATATTTCACCAACAATATCTCTAAGATCACGAATTTGTTCATCCAGGGACTTGCTTTCTTCCTTATAAGTTACACCTCCAGGGAGACTTGAAAGTAAGTAGTTTCTCTCATATTTCTTTATTTCCTCATTCTGTGAATTTATGAGGGCATTCATTGGATATACAATTACTGCAACTGATTTACCCTTTGATTCATCCTGTTTATTTAAAATATGGTTGAAGATTGTGGCAATGTAGGTAAGAGATTTTCCTGAACCCGTACCCGAAGTAACAATGAATTCTTGTCCATTTACACCTAATCTGATCGCTTCTTCTTGATGTTTGTACAATTCATATCCAACAAAGATTTTACTCAAACTGGAATTTAATTCACTTAACTCCTTTAAGGCTGATCCCTGCAAGTAGGTTGGATTAAATTGAACCAAAGGTTCCGGCCATAATTTTTTGCTTTGGATTTCAGCGTCAACAAAGTCCGTTATACCCGGATCTTTTATATTTAAAAAACTTTGAATGTAATTTTTATAGTTCTCAATGAGCTGATTGTGGAATTTTAAAATATTCATTTTATAGGTATAGGGTCTAAATAGTTATTTTGTTGCTAACAATAAGTTCTTTAACGTCAACATTTAAAATTTCAGCAATTTCATATAACACTTCTAAACTTGGTTGTCTTCTGTTTTGGACGTAAGAATTAACCATATTGTAGCTCTTGCCAAGTTGCTCTGACAGCCATGTTTGTTTTATCCCGCGCTCCTCAAGTATTGCCTTAATTCTGTTCATGGTTGGATTGTTAAAATAAAAACACAAGCTAAGAAAAATATCTCAGATGATGAGATATTAAAATGAAATATTTTGATTAATTATTTAATGGAGGAAGCGGTTAGTGGATATATTAAATTGGCTAGTAGATATTACTATGTTTGATAAAGGTTTCTTTCAACAGCAAATTTTAGAATTTCTTGCTTCTCAACGGTGCCTGAGAATGTATTATACTTGGTTGCATTTATAAAAAGATCCTCAAATGCAATCCATCCAATATTATCTGCAATTTCTTTCCATTGGTTATCAGTCAAATCAGAGCGATGAGGTAATGCGTCCCTGAGGTTCCTGTAATCTTTATACTCCAGCATTTTATAACAGTACAACCTGCTTTTCTGAGGTTGAAATACATCTAAGCCGGATTTCTTTTGAGTTCCGAACTCCTTTGGCCTGAAAACTTTGGGTGTTAGCAAGAGGAAATAGAAATTCTTAAAGCTTCCTTCTGGAATATCTCTGTTTTTAACCATAAAATCAATCCCGGTATCAATATTCCTTATTATCTGATCTCTTATAGGATTATAACTTATCTGGTAGGAAATATCAGACAGAAATTTAGCCTCAACAAAAAGATGCTTCTTAACACCTTCTTTCTGCCCTGTAATCTTAAGATCCAGGTTTGTGTTTCCTTCAAATGCTGCTTGTTTCGATTGAACTTTCTCCTCAATTATTGCCCTCCTGTCGGGATAGAGATGAAAATTATCTTGCCGCAGTGCCTCCTTTAAATATTCTCTGTAGGACAATATCTCAGGCAGTTTTTCTTCAACTCTAACACTGTCATTTTTATCCAATACCAATCCATGCTTAATTCCACAATTTTTAAGAATGGAATTAATAGCAATCAGTGTTTCAGGATCATTCATCTTTGTCTGATCACCAAAAATGGCATAGCAGGCTATTAAGGTCAACCAGGGTTCTTCGTGGTCTATGTTTTTCATGGCTGCCTGATATGACTTTTTCCACTTTTCCCGAGATTCAGGATTGAAGTATTCCGAGATTTTTATATCAAAATCACGAATTAAAAGTTCAGCAATATTCATAATCCTTTTTTCAGTAGGTTTCTAATTTTTCAAGGATCTTTACCATGGCATAGGTATCCAGTTTACAATATTCAAGAAGGTCTTTTCTTACCTTCTGGATAATGGCTTGGTCGTTTTCATTTAAAAGTTGCAGGAATGCTGAACTTGCCATACCACCATTAGCGATCTCCATTTCATTATAGTTCAGTTCAGGTATTAATGCAGGCAGGACTTCTTTAATGGAAGACCTACCCTTCATTGCCGGTGTATAATAATCTTTTGAATAGAATATAGGTTCCAGGTCTTTTACCCTGGATATAATATTCTCCAGTTCTGTTTTAAATTCAGGGAAATCATTCGCCAATTCCTTTATCCGAGAAATCTCGAATGATGAATGATATGTCACTATATTACCTTTATCTCCAAGGTGCTTAATCATCTGCTCAATGAGAGAAGGTCGGGGATCACTATCAATACCTGCTAAAAACTCATAGTGCATCACCTCACTATCCTTGTTCTCCTTATAATGAACAGAATACTGAAAGGGGATCTGCTGGTAAGGTTTTGATTGCTTGAACAAAGGAACCGGGGGTTGAAAGGTCTCAAAATCGAAGAAGTAGAGGGGATAGGTAAATCCGCTACAGAATTTTTGCACAATATCTTCATTAATCTGTTCTTGATTATTCAGGTACGCATCAACCTGCAGCTGCTGTTTCGCATTTAGTTTATAATCTTTAGGGATATCCTTATATTCGATAATGCCCTGGTGGTATAGTTCAAACTTTTTATCGGTGGTTAACCTGGAGATGTTAAAAACAGAATTCTCCGGTATATACTGCCAACAGTGACCATAAAAATCGCAGTCATACGGGTCATTACAATATTTTCCAATGTAAATATTAGGAACAACTCCTTGATTGAGTACATTTTTCAGTTTCCTAACTAATTGAGGTATCTCCGGCAAAACCAGGTTTGCTTTATCTGTAACGTTTTCTCTAACAAACAAGACTTGTATATCCAATTCATAGCCACGGACATACTGGTTATTCAAATAAACGATAAATACATCTTTAATAGTCAACCCATTCCCCTCAAGGACATACCACTGCGATGCAACATCGATAATATTGATATCCTTGACCCGGGTGGCACTTTTTACTTCATATATCTCCCATCCATCTTCATTTTTAACCAGGATATCTACTGCTACAAGTATATCATTGTAAATAAAAGTAGCTTCATAAATAACATTCTCACCTTGCAGTATTAGATTTTTAGTGTTTTGTGCAGCTTCTCCATCAGGAATCTCTCCTTCGAGGGTTCCGTACTTACCGTTTGGAAATAGCTGACACGCCAACTTGCCTACTTCAGTCCCCGTTTTAAAGATCATCTCCTGCTGTTCAGAAAGCTCATCTCTAAGTTCCGGATGATTTGCATGTAGGTAAAGTGATTTCTCACATTGATATCCTCGGAGGATTCTGGATTTGGATAGCATAGTATTTCGTAAAACATTAAGGTAGTTCAAGTTAGTAATATTTTTGTTTGTTTTTATTATAAAATCCCTTAAATTGAACTCGCCTTTGAACCTAAAACTGACCAATAATGGATAATGCCGTTAAGATAATTGAATATGAGGCTTACGAACATACTTTTTTGTGTTATGATAAGGAAAGGAATGGAGATTATTACAGATATAATAGAATTCTTATAAATCAGAACGAACAGACGCACGAGTTTCTACATTGGTTAAGAAGAAGACTATTACAAGAATTACCGGAAAATATGGGAAGTGTTTTTCGCGGTTTAAGATTTCCAAAAATAAACCTGAGATTTTTAATGATTAGTCCCATAGAATATATTTCAACTTATTGTATCTGAGTTAAGAGGTTAAAATATATAAGTCAAGTTAACTATTTATTAGTTATATATTTTCTAGATCATTTTTCTAAATATTCTATATACTAATAATTCAAAATGACACAAGACAATAAAGGTAACGCTTTTAGAATGTTTCTAATAGAAGATTTAGCATGGAGAGAAGAAGAAATGGGGAAAGATGTCATAAGATTGACACTTGGTAAAACAGATTTACCCCTACAAAAAAGTATCCGGGAAAAGATGAAAAAATCGTTAGACGACTTTGAGAAAAGTGGTTTGGTATTTCCTATAGGTTTGCCAGAACTTAGAGATGCTATTTCTGCACATTATAAGCTTGAAATTGGATTAGATGTTGGATCGGACAAGGTGTTTATTGATTCAGGAACAAGTTCAATCTTTAGGAATTTGCTCCAAATAATTTGTGAAGGACAGGATGAGGTTCTTATACCTAGACCCTATTACCCATTATATAAAATTTCTGCTCAATTGGCTAAGGCGCAAATAAAATATTACAATATCGATACAGATAAAATGGATATTGATATCGATACGCTTGAACAAAAAATTACAAAGAATACAAAAGCAATAATTCTTAATTCTCCTGGGAATCCATTAGGTAATATAATATCTAGGGAAATACTTTTAAAAATTTCAGAATTATTGGCTGAATGGGTTTGTATTAAGTTCGGATGAAGATATTGAAGATTTTTTTAGTGCTTTCGGAATTTCTGCAACTGAAACCAATGCACTCCTACCAATTGATGTTGAGATAAATCCTGAACAAAGAATAAGACTTCTTATCAAAGAATTTGTAAAAAATTTAACTGTTGATTTTCCTCCTACGGTCGAATTAGCCAAGGGCGCAAGGGATATTTTTGCATCTGCATATAACTTAACAGTTAAGCAAATCAAAGGAGGGCCCGATCAGGAAATTCTTAATTGGATCTCGACAGAGTTTGAATTGTTCAAAGCGATTGAAAATGACAGATATGGGAAACTAATTAAATCCGCCTTTAATTCTGTTGATGAATTAATTACAACTGCTAATACAATACTTAACCGAAGAAAATCAAGAGCCGGAAAATCGCTTGAACATCATTTATCAGAGATCTTCGATATTTGGGATATTTCATATACCTCTCAGGCTGTTACAGAGCAGAACAAAAAGCCTGATTTCATATTTCCGGATCTAGACACCTACTTTTCCGAACCTGTTGGTAGTCCAAAACTTACTTTCTTAGGCGCAAAAACGACCTGTAAGGACCGCTGGAGACAGATTGTCAATGAAGCTGATCGAATACCTGACAAGCATTTGTTTACTCTTCAACAAGGCATCTCATCAAACCAACTCAATGAAATGAAAAAATCAGGTGTTACTTTAGTAGTTCCCAAATTATATTTGAAAAGCTTCCCAAAAGAGCATAGGGCTGATATTTGGCCCCTGGATAGATTCATTGGGTATGTTTATCAGAAACAGTTCTAAAAAAAAAGTATTTTTGAGAAGATTATACTGTGTGAACACATAATCTACTTAACCTGAACCTCCCTTTTTAATTATAATTTCTTTTTATAGTTTATATAAAGGATACTAACAAAGTTAACTTTCCAAATGGATTCACATAGAAATAAAATAACAAGTTTCTTCATTTCTTTTTTTTATCAATATATTAATGGTCATTAAAATTATGCTTTCCTTGGTTAGAAAAGTTCCTTCGTTCTATTTATAGTATTTTTAAATGATCAATCTAGTATAATCTTTATTATACTAGCTATAGATATAAGGGACACAAATGTGTGGAAAGTACTTTAGATGAGTCTTTAATTCGCAATTTATCGATATGCCATAAAAGAATTCAGTTATAAGAGTTTTGAAAAAATATCGTAAAATTGTTACTAAATTCTAAGAAACATGAAGATCGATTCATTTTATTCCATTATAGGTCTTACTCTATTCCTGCTTATAATAGTTATAACTACATGGCGAGCTAATAAAAAGATAAAAATTAATAAATCATTCGAGAACTATATCATGGGGGGGCGAAGTTTCTCGTGGTTTTTTATAGCATTAACACTTTTAGGGACATACATTGGTGGGGGAACTTTAATGGGATTATCTGGAAAGATAGGTGAAGCTGGGGTAGTATATCTTTTCATGCCAATTGGTGTAGCGATAGCTTTTTTGCTTTTTGCTTGGTCTGTGAAAAAATACCGCAGCAGAGGTATAATTAAAGTTAAATATGTTGAAGAAGACAAACCCACATCGCTTGTTGATAGATTCGCTCGTGAATATTCAGAGAAGGTTAGCGTTCACTTTGCTTCATTTGTATTAATAATAATGGTCTCGTTTATTGCCGTGCAAATTAGAGCAGGTGGAATCATAATTGGTTATATATTTAATATTAATGAAATTCTCGCTAACTTTTTGGTTCTATTATTGGTAGGAGCATACATCTACAAAGGTGGAACTCATGCCGATATTTTAACAGACGTTATACAAGTTTTAATAATTTTTGTAGTGCTGATTTTAACTTTTGTATTTTTACTTTGGAATATTGGAGCTTCAAATATCACTCATAATCTTCAAGTCAATACTCCTAATTTAATTAGGTTACCTGAAAATGCATGGATACTCATCTTGGGATTCATTATACTACCAATTTTTTCCATTCATACCGATGCTGGGATTCATCAAAGAGTATTAATTGCAAAAGATGATAAGAATGCGAGAAAAGCATTAATAATTGCATCTATATTATATGTCATTTTTGGTGCAATTCTTGTATTATTATCTATTGATGCGAAGTCTAATAACCTTGGGGGGTCACCAGATAATCTAATTATGGAATACCTTCACATTAGTGCTCCTCCTATAATTCAAATACTATTTATTATAGCTATCTTATCTGCCGTAACTTCTTCAATTGATTCAGAAGCTATTCTATTTTCCACAGTATTTATTAATGATATATATAAAAAAGTACTATTTTTTAATTCAGAGAAAGTAAATGTTCATGTAGAAGGATCGGAGGTAGAGCAATATGTAAAAGAAGAAAACTTTGCCTTAGCAAAATCTTGGGCTTTAGTTGGGCTTATAATTGGATTCTCTTTGACGTTAACTCCAGTAGGACTTTTTGATTTTTTAAGCATAATTTGGGTTATTGCAATATCGGGATTTGGTATTCCTGTAATAGGAATGGTTTCAAAATTTATCAGAAGGGGGATTTCTCCGAGTTACATAAAATTTATGCTTTGGACTTCAATAATACTTGTGTTGACTAGTTCAATAATTGCATATAATAGAGGTGTTAAGGATTTAACCCAGAATTCTATCCAAACTGCTTTTGGAATATGTCTTTTGTTTCTTTTTATTGCAATAATTAGGTCGATCATATCGATACGAAAAAAATAACCATGGAACAATCTCAGAGGAAGAATCTTCATAGGATTCTTGAAAGAAATTTAAAGAATCAATTTGATCTCTCATTTTTAGAGAAGAAAGACTGGTATAATTACTATAGGAAATTCATACCCGAAACAACGTATTCAAATTACTTAAAAGATATTGAATATGATTTTCAATTGGGAATATCCAAAATATCGAAGAATAAAACAACATTTTTTGCAACAACAAGCGGTGTAGATGGTAAATATAAGATCATTCCACATTCCCGAAGCTCTTTAAGAAATTACTATAATTCTTCATTAGGTTTATTTTTTAATTTGATCAAAAAACAAGGTGTTAGCAAAGTAATAGGGAAAAATTTACTAGTCACGGGGAAACCAACCGATAGTTATACACGGCATGATGTACCTATAGGTTCAATCTCGGGGATGATTGCATCCAAAATACACCAGCTTGCCCCGCCTTTTTTTACATACTCTCCTGATAAAGCTGGCGCCTTAGAGCCAAAAGCAAGATATAAGTATATTCTAGATTCATTTAATCCTGAACTAATTTCAGGCATTATTGGTACTAATCCATACATTATTCATAAGTTTTTATCAGATAAAATCTCATCTAAAGGATTATTGAATAACAGCTTATTATATAATGGGCTTGACAAATTCTATCCAAAAGTTAAATTTATTATCTGTTTGAATGGTCATCCTCTAAAATGGCATAGCGAGCAATTGCTAAAAGCATTTAACAACTCAGTAAATGTTTATGACCCTGGTATTGGTGCAAGTGAGGGTATTTTTACATGCGGTGGATTCAGTTCTAATCCGATTGGATTTCCTATCAGAAGTAATAAATCTCAGTTCATTGAGTATAAGCCTTTAAATGGTGATTCTTCTACTGCTAATTTTAGTATTAAAGAATTTCTAGGTGATTTAGTTGAGCCGATAATAACCACAGAGTATGGCTTCAAACGTTACCTTATTGAAGATATTTATAAAGTAATTAGTTATAAACATAAATATGCACTTGAATTTATTGGGAAAAAGGAAAAAATCTATTCTAATGCATCTGAAAGAATTCATGAATCTAATATTTATGAACTTATAAAGAAGTACTCAGACATTACGAAAATTTGTATTACAGATTATGTATTTTATTTCGAAAAAATCTCAGGGGACCTAGGTCGTTATACTTTTGTAATTTCAACTAACGATTTTCGGTTGAAGGAGGTTGAAAAAGATGTATTTAAATCTGCAGATATATTAGATAAAATTTTTCAAGATATTAATCCCGAATATAGAAATTCTCGAAAAAACAATTTTTTACTCCCAGCCTCAATTAGATTAGACAATGATTTTATACCCAAATTCAGGACAAGTAAAATACATTTTAACAAACAAGAAAAAGAACAAACCTACATTATACTTTGAATATTTATGAGAATCCATAGTAAAGCTCTGATTGAAATTGGACGGTATTTAATTGTAACTGCTATTGCTATCATTGCAGGAGTATTATTCAATGTTTCATATGAAAGCAAAGTAACATCTATTAATATAAATGGCTCACTTGTAGGCTTTCTTATCGCACTATTTTCAATTTTTTATTTAGTTATCATCTGGTATAAATTTGAGATTTTTTCTTCATTAACAGAAGAACCTAAAACAATTCTTATTTTAGTTGGTACAACAGTAACATATATTGTTTTTATTTCAGGTTCTGCAATTCTTGCAGTTGATTCTCAATATTGCAATCCAGACCTTCGATCTTGCAAGTGGTTTAGTATAGGATTAATATTGCTTTACCTATCTGATATTTTCTTATTAGTAGGTGATTACAAGAATCCTAATGGTTATATTGCAAAACTTAAAAAGCCAGTTCAGATTAATTTTGGGGGTTTTATTATTGGCATGAGATTTTTATTTGCTTTTGGCTATTTTGGGTATTTAAACAATGCACTATATAATCAAACAATTGATAATGAGTATATTCATGGCATCGTTTTGCTAAGTTCTATATTTCTAGCCATATATGCAGAGATTAAACTTTTTCCAACAAGAACTGTGACGTAAAGCATATGTAATAATTAATTAGTCAGAACTATTATTCTATTTTTATTAAGCATATAATGAAGCTATTGACTTCTATTTCAAGTATCAGAATGGTACTCATTCTTTCAATCATCTATTGAAATTAAATATTACCTGTACCTTACTATTAAATGAAATCTTGTACTCTACATAAAATGTCAAATGTGTCAATTTTTGACTTTAAAGCATTAAAAGTGTTATAATGGTATTACATAAAAGCCTGCAACAAGCCATGTTACAGGATTATAATTTGTAAGTTGTCGGGATAGTAGGATTGGAACTTGCTACTCCCTGCTTATAAAGCACACAATCTAATACATAATGTACCTTATTTGTACCTCATAAAGTTTAAATTATTAATATTCAGTGAATATTACTTTTTGTATCGGAAATTGAGATTTAGTGACCCTTCTGACCGAACAAGCATTAAGCAGGTAGAATCTTGTTCTTAGGCTTCCAATATCAATTCCAAACAATATCATATGATTGAATTTATAAAACAATAGAGGATGACAATATTAAATTGTTATCCTCTATTATTCTTTCTCTAATTGTTAATGATATCTAAAAGTGTACCAGGAATAATATCTAAAAGTGTACCACTTCAAAGTTAAGAAAATTATGTTTAAAAGCTTATGGGAAAACACTTTTAACTATTGAAGCAGATAATCCGTTAATTACTTTGTAAAAGAATTCTATCCTATAAAGTTTTAAATGAGATCGGCTGAAGCAACAATCATATTTTCACCTCTTAATATCTTTGAAAGATTACTATCCAATGTTCTCAAGCTTAGACCATCTAAAAATGTTCCAAATGGATTCATTATATTAGAGTACAATTGCAAATCAGTGTATTAAACTCGCTATCAATAGAGGGATATACTAAATTAATGTTTTATGTCAAATTGAAAAGCTTAGTCTAATTAAATCCAAGAAGAAATTTAAAAATCCAGCACCTTATCAATGGCATTATCGATCTCTTTATTTGTAAAGCTTTGCTGATAATTCGCTGTGGTGATAATAGAAGAATGGCGGTATAGGTTTTGAAGAGTATGGATCGGTATTTTATCTCCGGCGATATAACCAAATGAATGTCGCGCAATATGATTATACAGGTTTTTTTCAATTTTAGCCAGCTTTGCTATGGCCTTCAGTGATTTATTAAAGTTTTTAGTGGCGTTATTGACCTTTCGTTCCATATCAACCGGATCTTTTTGGTTGGCTTGTTTTAATTCGGGGAATACATATTCCTTCGGATTGGGATTCTCAGGCTTATAGTATTGCAAAATACTAGACACTTTAGAATTAATTTTAATACTTCCCGGCTTGTTATTTTTACCCATCACATAAAACAGTCTGCCATCTTTAAAATCTTCCCACTTAAGTCTAAGTATATCGCCTACACGCATACCTGCCAGGTTAAAGGATAATAAAAATACATTTCTAGCATGCCAGAGCATTGACTTTTCCTGAAGCTCCAATTGTTCAATTCTCTTTATCTCTTCTGCATCCAGTCCTATTTTTTGACTTTCCGGGATGCGAATGGTTAATTTACCACGGCCAAAGGGATAAAAATTCTGCTCCACAAGGTTATCATTAATGGCTTTGTTGTATAATGTCCGAAGCAGAATAAGGTGATTAACAATACTTCTCGGTTTTAATTCTCTCTTTCCCTTTAAATAATTTGCAAACTGTTTCAGCAATTCTGTATTAATATCCTCAAAAAATAGATCTTCCTGCTTCCTGAATTTTTTAAAATTCTCAATTCTTGATTTATCCGATTTATAAACTTTGATTTTTCCGGCTGCAAATAACCCATCCAGGTATTCCTGTGCATAAGCAAAAAACGTTATGCCTGATCTTTGATGTTTGATTTGTTTTTTAAGTTCACCGGAGGTTGTGGCTTTCTTACGGATCTCCTGGTTGAGGAATACTTTTTGGGCCTGAAGTAATTTATCCTGGATAAAGGTATTGATGTCTAAGGCATTCGGATGACTTTTTCTAACCCTCTGATTGGCTTCATCCCATTGCTCTTTTAACAGATAAATATTGAGATAAAAGTACTTCGATCGCCTGTCGGACGTGATCCTCAGCGCCAGAGAATACGTGGAGTCCGCTCTGCGGCTGGATTTCATTAAAATTACCTTGAATGAAGGCATATACAGAGGTTTATTTACTAAAACATTTTAAAATAATTGCTTAACAAAGATATTGATTATTAATACAATAACTAGTAAAACATAGGTAAAACATTTTGCGGTTTTACTTGGTTTTTAACGGTCTGTAATGAACTTTTAAAAAATATAATACATTAGAAATCAGATAAATAATGATTTATTGAATCATTATGGAACTAGTAATTTTGGGCTCATAACCCAAAGGTCACAGGTTCAAGTCCTGTCCCCGCTACAAAGAAAAAGCCCGATACACCTCTAGTGTAACGGGTTTTTTTAGTGCGAAAAATTACCAGGCTTGCCTGAGAAATATAGAGCACTAAAAAATAGCCAATTTGTGAGTGAAGCGAGCAAATGGCTTTTTCTTTGTTAAGCTCTCCAAAACGGACTCGTGAGCCCCGAAGGAATCGGGGCGAACAATATTGTTTCTGCTACTCAGAAAATCCTCTAAATAGCCAGTTTAGAGGATTTTGTATTTTAAATGGGTATAAAAATGGTTTATTATGGAATTTCTAATATCATATTTCCATATTGCTAACTGCCATTTTTAGAAGCAATATCTAAAAATCCAAATTCATGTTTTAAGTTTTCTGTTCTTATCCTTCGCTTAACAACTTCCTTTGAGACTTCAAATATTTTGTAAATTCTGCTAGCTAAACTTTCCAATACATACGATTCAATTTCTCTTCCACTAATTTCTTCTGGACTCGCTGCTAATTTATCAGCAAGTTGTGTGCAGTATGCCTCCTCAGCACCAACTAATTCTTTAAGTTTATCTATTGGTACTAATAACCTTCCAGCAAACTCGTTTGCCTGTTTCTCAAACCACTCCAGACTATCCTCATCAATGTTCTGCTGAAACTGAATGAATTCTTTGGTTGAAGTAAACTTCAACTCTTTATACTGCTCAGCATGAAGTACTAAGTGTCCAACTTCATGAGCAAGGGTAAAATTGAGCCTAAATTTATATCTATCATCAATATAAGTTTTACTGTCGACCGATATTGTAGTTAAGTTACTTTGTAAAAAACCTTCAGTGTCAATTTGCTCCTTCAATCCAAAAATGGGTTGTATATCAAGTCCAAGTTTAAACTCAATAATGTCATGAATTGGAACAGGAACTAAGTCGATTGGGTCAACATGTTTTTCCCTAAATTCTTCTACTATCTGCCTAATCCTCTGCCAGGTTAATCTTAACGGTTTAATCTCTTTCATCCGATTGTTGAATTAATTTAATTAGTTCCTTGAGCTCTTCTTCAGTGGGTTTCTCACCCCTGGCTGTTCTGAAGAAGAGAGGTAATTTCTCAAGTACATTAGAATCTTCAGCCAACTCTGTAGGAATAAAATCAATCATAGCATAATCAAATAATTGATTATACTCTGAACTATTCACTGTTAAGTCCAAAGCTTTAGCAATAATCTCAAGGACTTCTTTGCTTTTTGGGGGAGCGTTTATACCCCGTTCAACTTTACTCCAATTACTTGGGTCAAGTCCTGATCTTTTACAGAATTCTCTTAAAGTGATTTGATTCTTAATTCTTAATTCCTTTATGTATTCACCTAATTTTTTCATGTTGTTGGTAGGTTTAATGTGTTTTCATAGTGTGGTATAAAATTACCACATTATTTTGTAAATAGCAAGATGTATACTTATAAAAGTTGTTAATTAAGTGTATATAGCTTTTCTTTTGAGTACCTGGAGATGGTAACTAATAGACTATTTAATCCTTCACTTATTCTCTTTAAATTTTTACAACGCACTTAGAGTAAAGATTCATTTCGCATAATTCACTTGATACATCAGGTTGGACAATGAAATTTCAATTATCGGAAATTATTCGTACAGAGGTATTCAGAATAAGGTTGAAGCAGAGCTCTCCAAAACAGACTCGTGAGCCCCGAAGGAATCGGGGCGAACAACACTACCCTCCAAGAGGCATTTGCTGAATCTTATCTTCTTGTATCATTAAGCTTTAACCTTGGCTTTGAGATACTTTTGGGAAGCTTATACCGTTTTTATTGATTTCAAAAAGTACACAATCATAAAGCAGTATTCTTTTTTTATCATTTTCGCCGGTTTGCACCTTCAGTTCGAGATCACTTTGTTTCAGATCCAAAGAAATTTGGGAAGGTTTCTCTAAAAACTCCCAGATGGGTTTGCCTGCCTGTTTCTTTTCAGGTTCTTTTTCGGTCCAGCGAAACATCCGGTCCCTTTTTATATATATTAACCAATTTTCACATATCATCACATTTAGCTCTTCATTATCGGTAAGAACCAGTAAATTTTTTACAGAAGACAGGATTTCAGTTGATGTATCTTCAGGTATCAGGGCATCGTTGTGAACAGCATACAGGTTTTGTTTACGGGCATTCATCACTAATTTGTAATTTGTATCGATCAGAAAACATTTCTGACCAGTATTTGATTCTATTATTTTGGCAATCCGACGGGATAAGCGATGGGCACCTATTATAAGCCATCCGTTTTCTTCATCAATTTTCAACCCTAATAGTTTTGATATCGGATCGGCTGTGAGTCCCTGAATTATTACCGTTAAGACAATAATACTATATACAAATATTTCAAGGAAAACTGCATTTTCATAGCCTGACTTTCTGAGTTCAATGGCAAACAGAGAGGCAATAGACGCAGCAACAATTCCACGGGGAGCAATCCATGATAAAAATAACTTTTCCTTAAAGTTTAATGAACTCTTATATGCACAGACAAAAATATTGATCGGACGGATGAGAAAAACAACGAATGCAATAAGAAGTATTTCTTTTAAGCCTAAATTGAGAAAATAGGTGATCTTAAGGTTGGCTGCCAATATAATAAATAAAATCGCAAGTGCCAGTTCTGAAAGTTCTACTTTAAAATGTTTTATATTACTGAATCCATGAGGTTTTTTTATGCCGAAGGTAATACCGGCAACCACAACGGCCAGCAAGCCGGATTCATAGGAAATATAATTTGCTATGAAATACAATAAAAAAATAAAGGATAATGTAAAGGTTATATTATGCGCTACCGGTATTATTCTTTTTTTAAACAGATAATACAGTAACAATGCACCTGCAAACCCGATACTTGTCCCTGTTATAAAACGTAATGAAAGGCCAATAAGCTGATTTAGATTCGAACCTCCGATAGTAAGCCATTCAAAACACAGAAGCGCAATAAAAACTCCTATCGGATCAATTAATACCGCCTCCCAGTTTAAAATGTGTTTAAGCTTTTTTTCCACCTGAATTTGCTGCAATAATGGCGAAATAACTGTGGGCCCGGTTACTATTATCAGGCTTCCAAGCAGCAGAGAAAAACCATAGGAGTATCCCAATAAAAATTGGGCTGCTGCTGCGGTGAGAAGCCATGTAATAAGCACTCCCAGGCTGAGTAGTTTTCTTATCAGGCTCGGGGCCTTTCTGTAGCCCTGGATCTCAAGCGATAAACCGCCTTCAAACAAGATGATGCCAATGCAGATTGACACAATAAATTTCAGGCCTTCGCCTAATGCAGTGGGATCGATAATATTTGTAACCTCCGGTCCAAGGATTATACCCCCAATTAATAGGGTAATGATGGCAGGTATGCGTAATCTATAGGCAATAATTTTTAACAGAGCGCCTGCAAATGCAGCAATAATGAGGATTTTAAAGAAATTTTCCAATAGTATTTAAGTTAGGGCCTGATTACTATTATGAATTTAATTTAAGAAAATTACCGGATTAATTACGGATGACGAGCATATATTTGCCTTTTTTAAAATTTTTATTAAGCTATAGCAATCTCAAAAGGCATTTGGCAGGGCTTTTTCTTTGTTAAGTTCACCAAAACGAACTCGTGAGTCCCGAAGAATTCGGGGCGAACAACACTACCCCTGTTGAGGGAACTTGTTTCCAAAAAGGATAATAAGAAAAAAGCAACCTCATACAAGGCAGCTTTATTTTCAAACCAGTTTTTATGCTATTGTTTTATGAATTTCCTGGTCCGGATGGTCTCATCGTTTGAAATCCTTATAAAGTAAACTCCCCCGGGAAGGTGACTTAAATCAAAACTTACAGCATTGCTTTCAGGATTTTCAGAGAGAATGATGTTCCCGTTAAGATCATAAAGTTCTATCTCTGTAAACTCATGGTTTTTCACAATCGTGATCTTATCCTCAACAGGATTAGGATAAAAATAAAATCCTGCATTTTCCCTGTTTTCTGTCTGAATGATGCCTGATGGTGTTCCCAGCACTCCGTCAGGGATGGGAAGAAATTCGTCAATTCCCGGTTCAAAAGTTACATTCTGATCCCAGGTTTCCCGGTATAATCCGTTGAGAGTGTTATGAGCATAATTCCACCTTACCAGGTCGAAAAACCGATGTCCTTCAAGAGCCAGCTCAAGACGTCGTTCCTTCACAATATCCTCGAATGTCAGGGTGGAAAGAGCCTGGGGATATCCGGTAGACCCTGATGCATTAGCCCTGGTTCTGACCATATTGATCAGGTCAAGAGCCGCTGCATTATTGCCCAATTGAAACTCCGCTTCGGCAGCTATCAGGATCACATCGGCATACCGAATGACAGGGATATTCATTGGTCCGTCAAATACAGAAACACCACTGCTCCAGAATTCATCCGGAGAGCACTCATATTTGCGGCATGCCCTGTCTACATATCCGGCATAGTCAAAATCAAATTTGTACCAATCCGTTACATCCTGGATATTTAGCCAGGCAGAATCTCCTTCTTCTGCGACTGTAACAGAAAACCTCGGATCATCTTCGGGATTGCCGGTCTCTTCAGAAAATGCATTCACAAGATTTTGTGTCGGAATATTGAATCCCCAACCTCTAAGGGCAGTGCCACCCTGGTTATCATCAAAATGCCGGCCGGTTGTCCAGATTGTAATTTCATTTCCACCGTCTTCAGAATATCCTGTCGTATGTTTTTGTGCTGCAAATACTGATTCACTGCTGTTGTTTCCGTCTACAGTAAAAACATACCGGAAAGCCGGTGTTTCACCCGGGTAAAGATAGGAATTGTCCCACCATGTATTAAATGTTCCGCCCATCAGGCTGTATTCACCGGAATGAATTACATCGTCTGCAAGGTCTGCGGCATAATCCCAGTTTTGTACCATTCCTTCAAAACGGGGATCTCAGGGATAATTTTTTGCATAAGATGATTGGTATAACCAGACTTTTGCCAACAAGGCTTTTGCAGCACCTGAAGTGGCCCTGAATTCCTCGCCTGTTCCCAGTGCACTCCGGGCAGGAAGAGCAGACGCGGCTGCATTCAGATCCAATTTTACCTGTTCGAATACTTCGTACATCGGACTGGTAGGTTGATAAATGATTTGACCCATTAGTAACCAATCAAACATTTCAGTGCATATGGGTACGGAATCAAATAATACCGCCAGGTTAAAATACGATAATGCCCTAAGAAATTGTGCTTCTCCAATATATCTGTCCTGTGCTTCCTGGGTAAGGGAACTGTTAGGAGCTTCCGCAATGACCCTGTTGCTGAAAAATACGATCTTAAATAATTTATTCCAGAGCATTTTAATATAGGTATCTTCGGTTTCAGCGTTGAAAAGCATTGCCTTCTGCCAGTCAGGCGTATCATTCATATTTTCCCCTCCTACTTCGCTGTTATCGGAACGGCATTCTCCGTATACCCACATATTTCCTCCATATATGGACCTGCTTGTCAATAGACAATAGGCCATTTCCAAATCCCCGCTGATCGTATCGGTCCCGATTTGCGACAGGCCTGAATTTAAAGCGAAAAAAAAGATTGCTAAAGAAAGAATAAGCTTTTTCATGTGATATAGGTTTTTCATAAATGTACTTTTAATAACACGAGTTGTAAATAAATAAAATATTTCGGGTTAAATAAAAGAAAGTTCGAAGTTTTACTTAACAGGGTAAGTGTATAAGTCGCATTAAACCGTTTATTGCTGTTTGTTACTGTCGTATGTTTGTCATTGATTTATGGGAAATAGATCAAGCAGGTTACAAAAATATTTCTATATTTAAGTAGAATATAAACTGAAGAAAATTATGAGGAAATACACCGGATTGTTTTGGATATTGAGTATTGCATCTGGATTGTTGAGTTGCAAAACGGAAATTATCATGGAGGAAGGAGAATCATTTAAGCCTCCGGTAAGTTATGAAGTGGCGTATCAATGGGCCGACAGTATGGTCAACCTGATGACTCTTGATGAGAAAATATCCTTTATTGGCGGTGACAGGATATTTTTTACACAAGCGGTTCCCCGACTTGGCATACCGCCGGTCATGTTTGCCGATGCCACACAGGGCGTACACCTCAGGGACAACTGGAGAGGAGGCGAAATAAAATACAAAAAGGTACTCGGGAAATCAACTGCATTTCCGTGTCCCATCTTATTGGCATCAACATGGAATAAAGAAATTGCAAAAAAATATGCAAAAGCTATAGGTGAGGAGTGCAGGGCTGCAGGTATACCTGTCCTTTTGGGTCCTGGGATGAATATTTACAGGATTTCTCAATGCGGAAGGAATTTTGAATATTTCGGAGAAGATCCGTTTCTAGCCGGAGAAATGATAAGAAATTATGTTGTTGGTCTGCAGAATACTGGAACCATTGCCACGTTAAAACATTTTGTTGCAAATAATACAGATTATTTCAGAAGAAAGAGCAATTCAGTTGTTGATGAAAGAACGCTTCATGAGATCTATACAAAAGCTTTTAAAGCAGGAATTGATGCCGGAGCCATGGCGGTAATGACATCGTATAACCTGGTAAACGGAGAATGGTGCGGACAATCGGAGTATGTGATCAATGACTTATTGCGCGGCCAGCTTGGATTCAAATGGCTTGTGATGACAGACTGGTGGTCGGTATACGATGGAGTGAAAACCATAAAATCAGGGCAGGATCTGGAAATGCCATACAGGGTGGCAACCGCGGATGCAAAGGATTTACTTGAGCAGGGCTTGATCCGGGTTGAGGAAATTGATAGAATGGTAAGGAGTATTTTATGTACTTTCTATGCAATGAATGCGTTTGATCGGGTCCAGGAAGATGAGTTCCTCTCAACATTTGAAGAGCACGAAGAAGTAGCCCTTCAAACAGCAAGAGAAGGAATTGTGCTTTTGCGTAATGCAAATGATATTCTGCCTCTCCTCGATACAACAAAAAAAGTGTTATTAACCGGAGATTATATTGACAGGGTAGCTGGCGGAGGCGGTGCTGCTACTGTGAAAGGATATAACCATATTGTACTAAGAGATGCTTTGAAAGGCCTTTACGGGGAAAATCTGATTGTTAATAAGGAACCTTCCGATGAGGAGATAGCAAGTTCAGATGCAGTAGTTTTAAACATCGGAACATTCGATAGTGAAGGTTCGGACCGGCCATTTGATCTGCCTGAAACGTTGGACCGGGAAATTGTTCGTATGGCTGAATTGAATTCAAATACGATTGTAGTTGTAAATTCGGGTAGTGGTATCAATATGAGCCGATGGAACGAAAAAGTTGCAGCCATACTATATGCCTGGTATCCGGGGCAGAATGGAGCACAAGCTGTTGCTGAGATCATTACGGGGAAAGTGAATCCATCAGGTAAACTTCCGGTGACCATTGAACGGGATTTTAAGGATTCACCGGGTTATGGATATATACCTGAGGGAGAAGACATTTATATTGGATGGCATGATGGAAAAGAAAAAACAAGAGAGGTATATGACCTTGTGTATAATGAAAGCATATTTATCGGGTATCGATGGTATGAGAGAGAAAACATCAAACCACTGTATGCTTTTGGTCATGGCCTTAGCTATACAAATTTCCAATATGAAAATCTTGAGGTTTCAAAATCTTCATTTCGTATCGAAGAAAAAGTAATCGTGAAGTTTGAAGTTAAGAATACAGGAGAAAAGAGAGGGTCTGATATTGCACAGCTTTATGTCAGAGATGTTGAATCTTCTGTATCCAGACCTGTGAAAGAATTGAAAGGTTTTGAAAAGGTTATTCTTGATCCCGGACAAAAGCAAAGTATTTCTATTGTACTTGGCAAAGAAGATTTTTCATTTTGGAATCCTGAATTGAAAGAATGGACAGCCGAACCGGGTACATTTGAAATTCTGGTCGGCCCTTCGTCAGATAGAATAGTCCTGACTGCCAAGGTTGAACTGCGTTAGTAAATGAGGAAAAAGATCTCTTATTTTTCCTGGTGAACTAAGAATATTCAATGTGAGATTTGTCTTATATAATGGATTGGATGATCAATTGGAGTTTTTCAAATAATAGCCGGTGGTGAGGATATGCATTTGATCCCTGAATTATTACAAACGTATCTTATACTTGTTAATAAAAGCAAGCAGTATATGAATTTTTCCCGTTTCCGGAAAAAACTCTTATGGTTGTTGATTTTTTGTTTGACCTGTATCTTTTCTTCAGGTAATGAGACTACTTACCAGATAAAACAGATTGACTCATACAATGAATTGACACAGGCATGGATTACTTCCATTATTCAGGATTATATCGGATTTATGTGGTTTGGAACACATGATGGGGTCTATCGTTATGACGGTTTTGAATTGAAACTCTACCAAAGTATGTCAGGTGATTATTTCACTTTGCCGGGTAACAATGTAAGAGAGATATTTGAAGACAGCAAAAACAATTTATGGGTAACTACATCAAGGGGCATAAGCATTTATGATCGCAATAAGGATTGCTTTGTCTATTACCCGGACTGGCCCGTGAATAATTTTACCGATATTGTTGAGGACAATGAAGGCAACCTGTATTTTGGATCTTTCTCGGGCTTCTTTCATTACCTTCCTGATTCAGGCGCATTCAGAAATTATATTCAATATCCCGATTCGTCGGATATCAATAATGGTCACCAGGAGGTATTTGTTACCATGGATGATAGGATTATTCTGAATAGTCCATATGGGATCAGCGAGTTTGATAAGTATTCTAAAAAATTTTATGAGGTATTCGATGAGGCATTGCCTTATGATCCTGATGCTATAACGTGTATTGTTCAGGATTGCAATGGCACGTATTGGGTTGGGACCAGGGATTATGGTCTGATTTATTATGACAGGCTTGAAAGCAAAGCATTTCGTCGACTGAATGTCCATATGGATAATGTTCTGATTAAAGGAACTATTCTGTCACTTTTACAGAGTGCTGATTCGACCTTATGGATTGGTACCGAAAATAATGGATTGATATTACTTAATTTAAAAGAGTTTTATAATGGTAAACAGGTATTTCATCCTATCAAAAATGATGAATTAAAAACTGAGCTGAGTCACAATTCGATATTTTCACTGTATGAAGACAAACAGAAAAATATATGGATAGGAACATACAACGGATTGAATTTGTATAGCTCTTTTTTAACAAACTTCAATCAGATTCCGATTGTCTTCAAACAAAAGCCTGACGTTCATGACAATATTATAAACACTTTCCTGGAAGATGATAATGATATTTGGATCGGAACTGAGAATGGAATTAATATTTACAACAAAGAAAACCACAACATTGCGTATTATAATTACGATCCTGATAAGAGAAACAGTCTAAGCTCGAATTCAGTGTGGGCAATAGAGAAAGACAGAAACGGGAACTTCTGGATCGGAACCTGGGGAGGAGGTTTGAATAAATACAATACTGCAAAACAACAATTTACTCATTTTCAGCATACTGAAGAAGATCAGAATGCAATATCAAACAATAACATATTCTGCATTCTGGAAGATGAGGATGGAATATTGTGGATAGCTACCATGGGCGGAGGATTAAACTCGTACAATCCGACAAACAATTCTTTTAAAGTTTATGTGCATGATAATTTAGATCCATTATCCATTTCAGGCGATTGGGTCAGACAATTGCACATTGACAATAAGAACAGATTCTGGGTTTTAACATATAATGCAGTCAGTTTATTTGACAGAGAAAGGGAAAAATTTACAAATTTTTATTCTGACGAATCGAATCCAAATTCGATCAGCGACGATGGTGCCATTGTAATATTTGAAGATTCGAAATCGAATATCTGGCTCGGAACGGAGAGCGGTCTGAATTTATTTCATCCTGTTGATTCCGGTTTCACTCAGTATCAGATCGGTCAAGGCTTACCCAGTAATGTAATACATGCCATACTAGAAGATGATGACGGAAACATATGGATCAGTACGAATAATGGAATTTCAAAGTTTGTTCATGGCACAGAAGTACCTGAAAATCCTGAATTTGTCAATTTTGATGTAAGTGATGGTTTGCAGGGGAATAAATTTAACAGGCGATCAGCACTAAAGACGTCCGACGGTTTCTTAATCTTTGGAGGCAATAACGGACTCAATAGTTTTGATCCTCGTTCTATTAAGATCAATACTACTATTCCGGATGTTATAATAACCAATTTTTTAGTCTTTAATAAAATTCAGGTTAGTCCACAGAGTGATGAAATATACATCGATAAACATATCAGCTTAATGGATCAGATTAAGCTAAAATACAAACATTCCGTTTTCACTATTTATTATTCTTCCCTGGATTATTTAATTCCTGAAAAAACACAATATGCTTATATGCTTGAAGGTTTTGAAGAAAGCTGGAACTATGTTGATAACAATCGTTCAGCAACTTATACGAACCTTGATCCGGGCAAATATATATTTCGGTTGAAAGCAAGCAATTCCAGTGGATTGTGGAATGAAAATCCGAAAAATCTGGAGATCATTATCTTACCTCCCTGGTACAGAACTTTCTGGGCATACCTTCTGTATTTTGCACTGATTTCCATATCAATTCTTTTCTTAAGAAGGTTAATCGTTGCGCGTACGACTCTTCAGCATCAGCTGATTCTTAAGGATGTTGAAAAGGAAAAGCTTGATCAGTTGAATAAAATGAAAACAAAATTTTATACGAATATATCCCATGAGTTTCGTACGCCATTGTCCTTGATTATTAGTCCTCTGGAAGCGTTGTTATCTGATATTAATATACAACCTGCTATAAAGCAGCAAATTAATGTAATTCAAATACATGCCAGGAGGTTATTAAGATTGATCAATCAATTGCTTGATATTTCAAAAATTGAATCTGATCATCTTGACCTGAGAGTAAGTCGGGGAGATATTGTTGGCTTCATTAAGGAAATAGTAACTTTATTCAGATGGCCGGCATTAAAAAGGAACATTAAATTCAATTTTACTTCGAATCAGGAGACGTATTACGGATTTTTTGATGGTGATAAAATTGAAAAGATCTGTTATAACCTTATTTCAAATGCATTAAAATATACGCAAAACGGAGGTCAGATTGATGTTGAAATTGCAATTGGTAATGGAGAAAATCAAATTGATAATGGCTATGTTAAGCTTGTTTTTAAGGATTCCGGAGTTGGTATAAGCGAACAGGATCAGGGAAAAATTTTCGAACAATTTTACAGAAGCGGATCAGGTAAAAATATGGATACTGGAGGTTTTGGGATCGGTCTTGCCATTGTAAACGGATTGATAAATGCATATCATGGCAGTATACAGATTTCCAGTAATAACGGGGAAGGAACTCAATTTGTGATCCTTCTTCCCCATGCCAGGGAATTATTTAAAACTTCAGAAATTGATGATGCAGACAAAGGAGAGAAAACGATAACACTTGATATCTATGATCTGGAGCCTGATTCTGAATTGCCCTCTGCCAGAGAAGCTGCAAATGGAATACTGCATATTGATAAACAGGATAAAAATTCAAAAATACTATTGGTTGAAGATGACAAGGATCTTCGTTCTCATTTAAAAAATCTTTTCCCCGAATACATTATTTTCGAAGCCGAAAATGGAGAACAAGCCCTTTGTAATCTTAATGAAACACACCCGGATTTAATCATAAGTGATGTTCTTATGCCGGAGATGGACGGAATTGAATTCTGCAGGAAGATCAAAACAAATGAGAACACATCTCATATACCACTCATTTTATTAACTGCAAAAGTGACTACTGAAGATGCACTTGAGGGATTAAATACAGGGGCAGATGCATACATTACAAAACCTTTCGATACAAAAATCCTCAGGTCAACGGTGAAAAACCTTCTCGAATCACGTAAACAGCTTCGGGATAAGTATAGCAAAAGCGTTACACTCGAACCTGCCGGTATAACAATTACATCGGTTGATGAGAAATTTATTAAGAAAGCAATTGCTATTGTTGAAAAGCATATTTCGGATCCTGATTACAGCGTGGACATGTTTAGTAAAGAAATAGGAATGAGTCGTTCACATTTGCACAGAAAATTTAATGGACTGGCAGGTGTTTCTCCCAGTGGATTTATCAGAACTCTCAGAATGAAACGTGCCGCCCAGTTGCTTATTAAAGGTCAGTTAACAGTATCTGAAATTCTGTATGAAATTGGAATTAAAAGCAGATCGTATTTCATTAAAAGTTTTAAAGAACAATTTGGGATGTCGCCTACAGACTTTGCTGAAAAAAATTATCAAACCAATTCAATTTCTGAATAGAAGCTGATTTTTTTCTGCAGAAGTTTTCCGAAATTATCAATGAATCTCATAGATAACGCTAAAAAAGAGACATTAGAGAATACATTTGAGACATTAGCACAAGGTAGAACCTGAATCTCATATTATCTTTAACCTGTTTTTCTTTTTGCGCCTAAAACCAATAAATTTGAAAAAAGATAAAAAGCTTCGGCAACTTTTTTTGATTGAGATATTAATTATGATTGGGATCATAATGTCAATTATGCTGCTGATTATTTTTATGTAAATTAAACTGTGAAGAATGACATTTTTATTTATAATCACTTTAACCTTAATACCTATGAGAAACGATTTTATTCAAACAATTTTGTCAGGTAGGACCGCTTCAAGATTTGCTTTGACAGTGCTGTTTGTATTTTCTGTTCTCATTGTTAGCATGCAGGGTGTATATGCTAATGATGTTTTGCAGGAAAAGCAACAAGTCACTGGTAAAGTAATTGACGGCACTACCAATGATCCCTTACCGGGAGTATCAATTCTTATTAAGGGAACCACCACAGGGACAATTACCGATATGGATGGTAATTTCTCTCTGGATGTTGAACCCTCGGATGTGTTAGTTTTCAGCTTTATAGGTTACCTGTCAGAAGAGATTCCTGTTGGCAATTCCACTGAAATCAATGTCACACTTGTCGAAGACATAATAGGCCTTGACGAAGTGGTTGTAACAGGATACGGTGTACAGAAAAAAAGCGACCTGACAGGTGCTATTGCTTCCGTATCAGGTGATAAACTTGCTAAAGTGCCGGTTGCCGGTGTTGACCAGGCATTGCAGGGTAGAGCTGCAGGAGTACAGGTTTCTTCTCAGACAGGAGCTCCCGGATCGGATATTGTGATTCGTATCAGGGGTATTAGCTCCATCAACGGAGGAGATCCGGTGGTTATTATTGACGGAGTGCCTTCTTCCATGTATGCTATGAGCGCTTTAAACCCGAATGACATTCAGTCTGTTGAAGTACTGAAAGATGCTTCTTCCCAGGCTATTTACGGGGCATCGGGTGGTAACGGGGTTGTCCTGATCACGACCAAGAAAGGACAGGAAGGAAAGATCAAGGCAGAACTTGATTATTATTATGGATTTCAGAATCCCCATGAAAGGATTGACATGATGAATACGGCCCAGTTTATTGAAACGTACAATCAACTGGAGGATGTTGTCCCATGGCCGGAAGACACTGCTCAATATCTTCCGGATGTAAACTGGCAGGATGAGGTTTTCCGGAATGCTCCCATCCATAATATTAATTTTGCCGTTTCGGGAGGAAATGAATCTTCCACATACAGATTCAGTACATCGTATTATTTCCAGGAAGGTGTAATCCCAAATTCAAAATACAACCGGCTTACACTGAGATTGAATTCCAATCACAGGTTGAGCAAAATATTTTCAGTCGGACAAAACCTGACTTTATCCAATGAAAATTATTCAGGATTCCTGACCTGGCAGTACAATCATGCTTATGAATCTCCGGTTGTGCAGGCATACCAGATGCATCCTATGATCACCCCGTATGATACTGCAGGCAACTGGAATACCTCACCATTCTCAAATATCGATAATCCTTACGTTATCATAGATGTTACCGACAGGGATGTTCCCGAATACAGGGCGATGGGAGATATCAGCCTGTCAGCCGATATCATCAAAGGGCTGACGTATAAAACCATTCTTGGCGGAAATATTGATTTTGGTCACAGCAGGGAATTTACCAAAGCCTATTTCTACAATTCCAGCAACAACAACGACGATCCCTTTATCAGGCGCGATCATCACAGGAACTGGGGTTGGTCCTGGCAGCATACCTTGACCTATGATTTCTCGGTTGGCGGACTGAATGTGAAATTGATGGGCGGGTATGAAGCAACCTACTACCTGAATGAAGGCGTAACAGGTACCCGATATGACCTGATGGGTGAACAGCGTGAAATGCATTATTTTGGTGCATCACTGGATGCGGGAGAGTTTATCTTAACCAGTTTGGATAATGACCAGGAAGTTGCTACCGATGCCTATTTTGGAAGGATCAACCTTGACTACAAAGGGAGATATTTGTTAACCACAAATCTGAGACGAGACCAGAATTCAAAATTCGGTCCTGATCAAAGGGTTGGTTTTTTCCCGTCAGTATCCGTAGGATGGAAATTCTCCGAAGAAGGTTTCATGAAAAACCAGGATGTGTTAAGTTTTGGTAAGCTGCGTGCAGGATGGGGAAGGATAGGAAATTCAAATTTTGATCCTTATGTATATTACGCAAGAGTATCAGCGGAAAATGTATACGGTTATCCTATCACAAATAATAACACGGCTTTTGAGACAGGTGCATCGCCTGTTGGTATAGTCAACTACGCGATCCACTGGGAAGAGATGGAAGATTATAACATTGGGCTTGACCTTTCCTTCTGGAACAACAGGATCTCCTTGAGCGGAGATTATTTCAGCAAGAATAATATCGGGATGATCATTGAAGTTCCGACACCTGATATGGCCGGAACATATCAGCAATCCCCAGGAAATGAAGGAGGCCCGTCTGTGTATGTCGGAAACCTTGGAAATGTTACCAACAAGGGATTTGAAATTACTGCAGGATTTAAAGGAAATACAGGCGATATAAAACATAATTTTGATTTCAATTTCACATATGTTGAAAACGAAGTAGGGGATATTGGAGGTGATACTTTGTTTACAGGTTCTTCTTATACATTCACGAGCATGCTCTTCACAGCGGAAGGGTATCCGATGGGATCGCTGTACGGATACCAGACCGATGGTCTTTTTGGCTACGACGACTGTCTGAGAGATGAAAACGGGGATTTGGTATTGGATTCCAGGGGGAGTTATATTGTTGTGAATCAACCTACTTATGTGGATGATGAAGGGATTACGCAGTATGCACAGCCACGAGCTCAACCGGGCGATATCCGGTTTGTGGATGTCGATGGAGACGGTAATATCACCACCGATGACCGTACCATTTTGGGAAATCCGAATCCGAAGTATCTCATTGGCTTTTCTTACGATCTGGAATGGAAAGGAATTGATTTCTCCATGTTCTGGCAAGGGGCCTTCGGTCATCAGAACTTTTTGGTAAACAAGGTGTGGATGTACAATACAAATGGACGCTACAACTGGTGTGTTGATGCATTGAATGCATGGTCGGACGATAACCAGGATGCCACATTGTACAGGCTCAATCCTTACGATGAGAATGAAAATGTCAGACTATCTGATTTTTATGTTGAAGATGCCGGTTACCTGCGTCTGAAAAATATTCAGATTGGTTATACGCTGCCAAGAGAATGGACAGAAAAAGTTGGAATAGAAAAATTCAGGGCATACATTGGGGCAAGGGACCTGCTTACCATAACCAAGTATCCCGGATTGGATCCTGAGATTTATACGGACAGATACGATCCGCTGACCAACGGGATCGATGTTTCTACTTACCCGCGGCCACGTGTGTTCATTTTCGGATTTAATGTCATATTTTAATCACGATTAAACTGATTTTGCAATGAAATACAAAATAATTTTTATAAGCATTTTTATTCCCTTCTTGTTTTTTCAGAGCTGCAGCGATAGTTTCTTTGACACACCGCCAATTGCCTCTGAAACAGAAGGAAGTTTCTACTCTTCACTGGGAAACCTGGAAACTGCTACCATAGGTTGTTACTCTCAGCTTGGGGCCGTACGTTCCATTGATCTGAACTTTGTCATCGGTATGGGAAGCATAGCATCGGACGATGCCGATTGCGGAGGATCTGACCCGACCGATACCCAGGAACTTCAAAACCTGGACAGGATGTTGCACCAGCCCAGCGATGTAACAACCCTGCGCAGGATTTGGGGCTACCTCTACAAAGGAATTTATTTCTGCAATATGTCTCTGAAATATTTTCCTGATCTTAAGGAAGGTCAGACTGCCGAAGTGCAGGAATGGGTGGACACCCGTATAGGGGAAGTAAAATTCCTGAGAGCCATTTATTATTTTATGTTGTGCCAGGCATATGGTGGAGTACCAATACTTGACGAACCTGCTTCTCTGGATGAAATCACAAGTATCCAAAGATCAACCGTAAAAGAAGTGTACGGACTTATTGAACAGGATCTGCGCGATGCAATTCCTGTTCTTCCGGTGAAAAGTCAGCTGGACGATGTGGGAAGAGCTTCCAAGGGAGCTGCCCAGGCATTGCTGGCAAAAATGTTGTTGTACGAATCTTCCTATAATGAAAATTACGGTACTTCGGATGTCCGGCTTGGAGCTGTTGAAAATCGTTACGGCGAAGCGCTTCAATATGCCGAGGAAGTGATCACTTCAGGACAATACAGGCTGGTTGGTATCGATGGTGAAACCTACGATACGTATTGGAGTACTGAAACGAACGGTTACCGGTATGCGTTTACCGAAGATGGCGACAATTGTGATGAAAGTGTTTTTGAAATTCAGCACATCAATGGTCCACAAGACTGGATCCAGGCAAGAGGGAATGCATTAACCGCCTTTACAACAAACAGAAGGTATATTAATCTGGACGATGAAGGACAGGAATTCGGATGGGGATTCAACTGTCCTACGGATGATCTTATGTCTGAATACGAAGCAGGAGATCCGAGAATTCCTACGGTTGCCGCTCAGTTTGGTGATTCTATCTTCGTAAACATGACCATAGGCGGAAACCCGGTAGATATGTGGCGTCCCATCGACACGACTGTTTCTCCTACCCACAGAGGTTGCAGAAAGTATGAAGCTTCGCCTGAGCAATATTGGTCAACCCGTTCACATTGGGCCGACGGACCGGTGAATGTTCGTCTGATCCGATATGCCGATGTAATTCTGATAGCTGCTGAAGCTGCTTTTAAAGAGGGAGATGCCGCTACGGCAACAACGTATGTAAATATGATCAGAACAAGAGCAAGAATGTGTGGTGGTGCAGGAAATACAGTACCTGCCGATTTTACATCCAATGTTACATGGGAACAACTGATTTCAGAGCGACGGAGAGAACTTGCATGCGAAGGTCACAGATTCTGGGATCTGGTTCGCTGGGGAATAGCTGAACAGGAGCTCGATGGACATTTGCTTGGAATTGGTTATACGGTTCAGTATGAATCTCCGAAATACGATTTCTTCCCGATTCCATTAACAGAAGTTGACCGTGTTCCAACACTCGAACAATACGATGGCTGGAGATAACACAGTCAATTTCCAGATCATTAAAAGAGGGAGCCCTGGCTCCCTCTTTTTGTTTGTGCTGTTTGGGTTGAAGGAACCAAACCTTCAGGAATATGAAATAGTTCTTCCGATAAACATATTATTCTGAAGGTTTCTTTTATATATTTGTGAAAACGGATTGATGATGGATCAGAATAAAAAGAGGAAAACATTCTTTCAGAAACTTCGGCATAAGTATCGGCTTTCAATATACCGGGATGAAACGTATGAAGAAGTATTGAACCTGAGACTATCCAGAATGAATGTATTGGCATGGGGAGGATTGACCGTATTCCTTTTTCTTGCCATTGTGATTTCTATCATTGTGTATACACCGGTAAGAGAATTTATTCCCGGGTATCCTGATGAAAACACCATCAGATACAGCCTGGCAAACAAGCAAAGACTAGATTCTCTCGACATTGAGCTGGCACGAAGGGATCTGTATATTGAGAATGTCAATCGAATTGTATCCGGAAAGGAACCGAAAAATTATGACAACCTTGGAGACACGAATTTAAATTATGATGACATAAACTTTTCACGTTCAGTTGAAGATTCATTATTAAGAGAATACTTTGAACAGGAAAATAAATTTTCAATCAATAACAATGGGAGTAAAAGACCTCTTAAAGGTATTTCGCAAGTTCATTTTTTTCCTCCCGTAAAAGGTTTGGTAACGAATTCATTCAATACTGTCAAAAATCACTATGGCACAGACATAGTTGCAGGATCGAATGAAATTGTGAAATCTACTTTGGATGGAACAGTAATCATGGCATCATGGACTCTTGAAACAGGTTGGGTCATTCAGATTCAACACGAGAATAATTTGATTTCACTCTATAAGCACAATGCCGAATTACTGAAACGTGTCGGAGATTATGTGAAAGTTGGCGAACCGATTGCTATTATTGGCAATTCAGGTGAATTAACAACCGGGCCTCATTTGCATTTCGAACTGTGGTACAATGGAATTCCTCTGAATCCTGAGGACTATATTTCGTTTTAATAGCATACTTCAAGCACCCAAATGATTAAAAAAGTTGCAATACTTGGATCAACGGGTTCGATTGGCACTCAATCTCTTCAGGTTATATCGGAACATCCGGAATTGTTCGAAGTTGTTGTCCTGACCGCTCGCAACAACGTGGATTTATTGGTCAAACAAGCCATTCAGTTTAAACCTAAACATGTTGTTATCAGTAATAGCGAACATTACGACCTGTTAAAAGAAGCTTTGCATTCAATGGATATGGAAATCCATGCAGGAGTAAAGATGCTTGAAGAGATTGTCAGGATAGAAGAAATAGACATTGTTGTTTCTGCCCTCGTTGGATTTGCCGGGCTCTTCCCAACTGTTAGTGCAATCAAAGCAGGAAAAGATATAGCCCTGGCTAATAAAGAAACCCTTGTTGTAGCCGGTGAACTGATTACTTCGTTGTTGAAACAATACAATTGTTCTGTCTACCCGGTAGATTCGGAACACTCAGCTGTTTTTCAATGCCTTGTTGGAGAGTCGGACAGTACAGTTGAGAAAATATATCTTACAGCTTCAGGCGGACCATTCAGAGGGATGACGAACGAACAACTTAAAAATGTAACCAAAAGTCAGGCACTTGATCATCCCAATTGGTGTATGGGGGATAAAGTGACAATTGATTCGGCTTCGCTAATGAATAAAGGTCTGGAAGCTATTGAAGCCAGGTGGTTGTTCCATCTTGATCCGGAGAAAATTGAAGTCATTGTGCATCCGGAATCGATTGTACATTCAATTGTTCAGTTTTATGATGGATCGATGAAAGCTCAGATGGGGCTGCCTGATATGCGCTTTCCTATACAGTATGCGTTAGGTTATCCTGATCGGATTCCAAATCATTTTCCACGGTTTTCTTTCATTGATTATCCGGAGTTGCATTTTGAAAAGCCCGACACCAAGCTCTTTAAAAATTTAGACATTGCTTTCAATGCAATGCGCAAGGGAGGCAATATACCATGTATCATGAATGCAGCCAATGAAGTTGCTGTAGATGCTTTTTTACATGATTCACTGCCATTCGTTAAAATGCCTGAACTTATCGAGGAAACCATGAATAAAATAGATTACATTAAACATCCTACTTTGATTGATTATAAAGAATCCGATACTATGGCGCGCGAGCTTGCAACGAAATTAATATAAGTCAGGAGGCATGCTTGGTGTTCTATTCAAATATTCTATTTTTGCAGGGCCGGTATAGAAAATGTTCTGAGAAAATTACTCAGAATTCGATGTGTTGAACCGGTTTAAAATAATTTAAGGAGCAGAATATGAAGATATTAATACAAATAGGGCAATTGTTACTATCCTTATCTATTCTCATTATATTACATGAACTTGGACACTTTATTTTTGCACGACTTTTCAGAACCAGGGTGGAGAAATTTTACCTGTTTTTTGATCCGTGGTTTTCATTGTTTAAACTTAAGAAAGGAGATACCGAATATGGAATTGGCTGGCTTCCATTGGGAGGGTATGTAAAAATTTCGGGAATGATAGATGAATCTATGGATAAGGAACAACTTAAGAAGCCGGCACAGCCTTATGAGTTCAGATCAAAACCTTCATGGCAGCGATTGTTGATTATGCTGGGAGGGGTTATGGTAAATCTTCTTCTGGGCTTTGTAATTTTTGCTTTTGTTCTTTTTACCTGGGGAGAAAAATACCTTCCCAACGAAAACCTGAAGGATGGGATCTGGGTTGTTGATTCGCTCATGAATGAGATTGGACTGGAAACCGGAGATAAGGTGTTATCCGTAAATGGTAAGGTGCCCGAAGTCTTTTACAAAGATATTCTTGAAGAAATGTTGTTTGGAGGCACTATGAAAATTGAACGAAACGGCAAGGATACAACACTGGTCATTCCGGAAGATTTTGCAGGACAGATTGCTGACAACCGGATTCATAACAGGGGAGCATTACTTTCTCCCCGTATGCCTTTTTTCATTTCTCAAATTCCTGACTCTTCTCAAAACATAAATTCAGGTTTACAACCAAAGGATCAGGTAGTAAGTTTGAATGGAATACCCATTAAATATTATGATCAGGCTCCGGCAATACTTGATTCGCTGAAAGGCAGGGAAATTCCGATAGTTGTTAAACGAAAAGAAAAATTATATAAATACACTATTGCCCTCAGTAAGTCAGGGAAAATTGGTGTTGAAATAGGTTTCCCGGGATATAATCAGTTGGAGAAACTTGGTTATTATACGTTAGCTATAAAAGAATACAGTTTTCTCGAATCTATCCCTGCAGGTTTCGTGAGAGCAAAAGAAGAACTGACTTCTTATATCCGGCAAATCAAACTGGTTTTGAACTTTAAAACAGGGGCTCATAAAGGGCTTGGCGGTTTTGGAGCTATCGGAGGTTTGTTTCCTCCACAATGGCACTGGGAAACATTCTGGACGATTACCGCACTTTTGTCACTGATGCTGGCTTTTATAAATATATTGCCCATTCCGGCTCTTGATGGAGGGCATGTTGCCTTTTTAATTTATGAAATGGTTACCGGACGAAAGCCGGGGGAAAAGTTCCTTGAGTATGCACAAATCATTGGGATGATTTTATTATTGTTCCTGTTATTGTATGCCAACGGGAATGATATTTACCGGTTGATTCTTCGATGGATGGGAAAATAATATTACCTTTGATAAAAACACCTGAGAGAAATGGCAACTATTTTTTTACTTGGCGCCCCCGGCCCTTTTGAGATCATTATCATTGTAATCATTCTTCTTCTATTGTTTGGAGGCAGAAAAATTCCGGAATTGATGCGTGGTTTGGGTCAGGGAATGAAAGAGTTTAAGAAGGCCACAAAAGAAGATGATGCGCCCAAAAATGAAAATTCAAAGTCCATCGATAAAGAAAAAGAATAACAGGAAGTAACCCCTATTTGCTAAACATATTTTTACTTATCACCAATGAGGAAGAGAAAAATTCCTTATCTGTTTTATGTACTTCTTATCCATTCTATTTGCCTCACAGGGCAACCTTCTCATACAATAACTACCGGAGAAACATCTTTTGCGAATCAGAACGTTGGTGAAGCAAGCTCTCCGAATATATCGTATGAATACTATATTGAAAAGCTGAACAGACAAACTCCGATTGATCTGGTTTACAACAAGGATGTCAGGCAGTATATTGACCAGTTCCTAAAGGGTCGAAGAAATGAGTTAATCACCCTGTTAGAGCGTTCGGAAAAGTATTTTCCATTAATTGAAGAGATGATGGATAAATACGATCTGCCTCTTGAATTGAAATATATGGCGGTTGTTGAATCAGGATTAAATCCTTTTGCAAAATCAAAATCAGGTGCTGTTGGCATGTGGCAGTTTCTTTATAATACCTGCACGCTGGTTGATCTGGATGTAAATTCATACATCGATGAAAGAAGGGATTCATATAAATCGACGGAAGCTGCATGCAAATACCTTCGTTATTTGTTTGATACATTTCATGATTGGAACCTTGTATTAGCGAGCTATAATGGTGGTCCGGGCGAAGTGAGAAAAGCTATGGAACGCTCCGGAGGGAAAACGGATTATTGGGAGATCAGGCCTTATCTTTCAACCCAGGCAAGCAATTACGTACCGGCTTTTATTGCAATGAACTACCTGATGAATTATTATGATATACACGGTATTGAATACCAGGTGACTGAATTAATATATCAGGATACGGACACATTGCATATCCGGTATGCTGTTTCTTTTGAACAAATTTCAAAAGTTCTGAATTTGCCGGTTTCTATACTTGAAGAGTTAAATCCTGTGTACAAACAAGGATTTATTCCGAATCTTGAGGAACCATGCATATTGGTGTTGCCAAAAGAAAAGGCAGAGGATTATTTAAGGTATGAAAACAGAATTATAGGCTATATTGTACCAAAAACTGATTATAACACACTTCTTTCCAATGCAGGCAGTACCGCAGACAGAGAAAAAATCATACATGTTGTAAAACCGGGTGAATATTTTCATAAAATTGCGATCAATTACGAATGTACTGTTGAAAATATCAAGGCCTGGAACCAGCTTCAGAATTTTGATCTTTTCCCCGGACAAACATTGGAAATATGGGTAAAAAATGATCATCTGAACTAATTCGGAAAAATCAGGATCAAAGAGAATAAAGAAAAGATGCCAATCGGCAGGTTTTTTGTAATAATTTAGATACTTCGAACCTTTAAATACATATACATTATGGTGCCAAAATATTATTTATATCTGCTATTCATAGTGTCTCTTGCTTCCTGTCTTGATTCTGAAAGATCTTCTTTGCAACCAGCCTCTTCCGGTGCACCGGGAGATGTACTGCTGGTGATGAATACAAAACTATGGGAAGGAGCACCTGGGGATGCAATGAAAAACACACTCTATACACCTTTTGACGGGCTGCCACAGGATGAACCCAGTTATGATATATTGCAGATAAATTATGCTGGATTTGGGAAAACATATAAAACACAGAGGAATATAATAATTGCAAAAATAGGTGCCGATCAGCCCGAGTCAAAAATACTTGTGCATAAAAACACCTGGGCAAAATCACAACTAATAATAAGTGTTCTGGCTTCTTCGGATTCAGCTTTCGTTGATCTGGTAAATAACAACAGTGATAAGATACTGGCACTATTATGCGACACGGAAAGGAAGCGTTTGATGCAAACATACAAAGCTACCAGAGATGAAAATATTCGAAAAAAGTTAGAAGAAAAATATTTTATCGGATTGAATGTTCCAAGAGGGTATAAGATGGATGTCGAAAAATCTGATTTTATATGGATATCACATGAATACAGGGATATTATTCAGGGAATTTTTGTGTATTCATACGAATATACGGATGAAAATACATTTACAAGCAACTACCTGGTTGACAAGCGGAATAAGATTTTAAAAAAGTATGTATCAGGAGAGATTGAAGGCTCCTATATGACTACTGAAGCTTTGTATCCCCCGATATTTAGTGAATACAGATTAAAAAGTAAATACACGGCAGAAATCAGAGGATTGTGGAAAATGGTTGACGGACTTGCAATGGGTGGTCCTTTTGTCAGTATTTCTCAACTTGATGAAACAAGGAACAGAGTGGTTACTATAGAAGGCTTTGTTTTTGCTCCTGCCCATGAAAAAAGAGACTTACTCAGACAGCTTGAAGCAATTGTATTGTCGCTTGAGATTATTGAATAAAATAGGTTTTTAATTTGGTATAAAAGAGATGCTATTGAGCATATCATTTTCGGGTGCAAACTTTAAAAGATTCTTATAAGCGAAACTGATAGCAATAACCTTTAAGAAAAACAAAACTTTCTGCAGGCACTCTGCTTATTCATTAAATTTCTCATTTAGAATTACTATTTTTAGCCAACTATTATTGATTTGGGAATCGTCGGCAAGGATCATTAATTCTTAATGAGACCAGGCCTAAAAAAGCAAAATCAGATTAAAATGAAGCACAATAAAGTTGTTGTAGGTATAACACATGGAGATATTAACGGCATAAGCTATGAGGTAATTATTAAAGCTTTGATGGACAACAGGATTTTTGATTCCTGTATCCCGGTTGTTTATGGTTCTCCTAAAGTGGCTGCTTACCATCGAAAAGCACTTAATATTGATAATTTTAGTTTCAATTTGATAAAATCGACGAATGAATTGAATCCAAAACGAGCGAATATAATCAGTTGTATAGATGAAGATATTCGTGTTGAGCTTGGAAAATCAACAACAGTTGCGGGTTTAGCCTCTTTTCAGGCACTTGAGGTTGCGGTTCAGGATCTCTCTGAAAAGAAGATCGATGTACTTGTTACAGGACCTATTAATAAAAAGAACATTCAATCGGATAAATTTTCTTTTGCGGGACATACGGAATTTCTGGAAGATCGATTTGGATCAAGTGGGGTGTTAATGTTCATGATAAATGATTCTTTTAAAGTTGGCGTTGTTACCGGACACATTCCTTTGTTAAAGATTCCGGAGTATATTACGAAAGATGCAGTGCTGAATAAATTGAAGATCATGAACCACTCTCTTAAAATTGATTTTGGTATCCGGAAACCCCGAATTGCAGTATTGGGTCTGAATCCACATGCGGGAGATAGCGGACTTATCGGTGATGATGAAGTAAGAGAAATTGTTCCTGCTATTGATACTGCCCGTGAAGAGAATATTATGGCTTTTGGACCTTTTTCAGCTGATGGTTTTTTTGGTTCCCGTTCGTACACAAAATTTGATGGTATTCTTGCAATGTATCACGATCAGGGTCTTATTCCTTTCAAATCTCTGTCTTTTGGAGAGGGAGTTAATTTTACTGCAGGATTGCCCGTTATAAGAACCTCCCCTGCACATGGCACTGCATTTGAAATTTCCGGTAAAGGAGAGGCGTCTCCTGATTCATTCAGGAAAGCTATTTATCTTGCCTGTGATGTCTTTAAGATGAGAAATAGCTATAAAGAAATTACCTCCAACCCATTGAAATCATATGATGTATCTGAATTATAATGAAAGTATAATGAACACTATATTGAATTGTAAGTATGCTTGATTTTATTCGAGGGATTGTTGTTGAATTAACTCCAACTACGCTGGTATTGGAAGCAAACGGACTGGGTTATGATTTGAATATTTCTATCCAGAGCTTCACAAAACTGCAGAATCAGGATTCTTGCCAAATCTTTGTACATGAAGTGATCAGGGAAGATGCCCATCATCTGTTTGGATTTGTTACCAGAGATGAACGGGAAGTTTTCAGACTTTTAATTTCAGTATCAGGTGTTGGTGCTAACACTGCCAGAATGATCCTGTCTTCTATGAGTACAGATGAAGTGAGAAGTGCTATTGCAACCGGGAATGTTGAATCTTTAAAAAGTATAAAAGGTATAGGGGCCAAATCGGCTCAAAGAATTATTGTTGATCTTAAAGATAAGATTGATAAATCATCAGATATTTCTCAATTATTCAAACAACCAGACAATACAATAAAGAAAGAAGCGTTATCTGCACTGGAGATACTTGGCTTTTCAAGGAAGAACGGAGAAAAAGTAGTCGATAAATTATTGGCAGATGAAAGTTCTCTACCTGTTGAGGAAGTGATAAAGCAGGCTCTGAAGCTATTGTAGGATTAATATGTTTCTAGGTGTACATTAGACAAGGAGGAACTCAATATACGATATACAGAAAAGGCGGACTTGTATTGTCTTTGGCTATGGCATTTATAGCTGTCCTTTTTTTCACGGAAGATATTTTCGCTCAAAATCTGTCAGACTCAACCAATAGATATCAACTCAGGTATCCGATTCAGGAAAACAATTATCCGTTTTCTACTTCCGGAATAGTATCTCCTATGTTGCTCAGGCCACCATCTAATATTGAGCAGACTATAGTATATGATCCGGTATCCAGGCGATATGTTTTTTCTGAAAAAGTCGGAAAATTAAATTATCGCCTTCCAACTTCAATGTCATTGGATGAATACAGATTGTATGAAGCCAGAAAAACGGAAATGGAATACTGGCAGGAGAAATCGAGAGAAGAATCAGGAGCAGGACCTTCCTTTATGAAGAATCTCCGGTTAAATAATCAGGCTGTTGAAAAGGTTTTCGGAACGGATGTTATAAGCATTACCCCCCAGGGAAGTGCAGAATTAATTTTTGGATATAACATTTCCAAATACGATAATCCCCTGCTTCCGGTAAGGAACAGGAGAAACGGATCATTCATATTCAAAGAAAAAATTATGATGAATGTGACCGGTACAATCGGAGACAAAATGGAAGTGGGACTGAGTTATAATACTGAAGCTACCTTTGATTTTGAAAATAAGACAAAACTTGAATATTCCGGTAAGGAAGATGAGATCATTAAGAAAATTGAAGCAGGAGATGTTTCATTTTCGCTTCCCGGAACGCTTATTACAGGAAGCCAGAGTTTATTTGGTTTAAAAACTGAACTTCAGTTCGGACGTATGACGGTTACCAGTGTGATAAGCCATCAGCGGGGAGAATCATCATCAATTAATGTTCAGGGAGGAGCACAATTGACTGAATTTGAGGTTGATGCCGATGATTATGATCTAAACCGCCATTTTTTTCTCTCACACTTTTTTCGTGATAATTACAACAAATGGCTTGCAAATATGCCATATATCGAATCGCAGGTCCAGATTCAACAAATTGAAATATGGATAGTCAACAGACAAAATGATTTCGAAGAAGTAAAAAATATTGTTGCATTTATGGATCTTGGTGAAGGGTTGAATGAGGACGGAGAACCTAATTATTATGCTGAATCTGTAATTAGTGCAGGCAGAGGAAGGAACCAACCGGTAAGTAATGACAACAATAATCTTTATAGGGAACTGTTGAGGTATGAATCGGAAATAAGAAAAATAAGTACGGTTGAAAATGCAATTCATGCTTTTTCAGGGAATGAATTTGAGGCAGGAAGAGATTATATTAAAATGGAAAGTGCGCGTCCGCTTTCAGAAAGAGAGTACTCCGTCAACAAGGAGCTTGGTTATATATCTTTGAATTCCCCTCTGCGCAATGATGAAATTTTAGCAGTAGCCTTTACCTATACATACAGGGGCAAAGTATACAAAGTTGGGGAATTGGCTACGGATATTGATGGAAGCGATGTTGTCATTGTAAAGATGTTAAAAGGGACTACTCCTTCGCCCAAATACCCCACCTGGGATCTTATGATGAAAAATGTTTATGCCATTGGGGCCTACCAGGTAAATCGTGAAGGATTTATTCTAAACATTTTATACCGCGATGACAAAACAGGGATGCCTGTAAATTATCTTTCTGAAGATGATACGACTGCCATATCATCTAACGTTCAGGAAACTCCCTTATTAAAAGTCCTGGAGTTGGATAATCTTGATTCAAGAAATGAACCAAATCCTGACGGACAATTCGATTATATTGATGGGCTCACCATTAACTCAAGAAACGGAAGAATATATTTTCCATTGCTTGAACCCTTTGGCTCAGATCTGAGAAAAAAAATAACAGATGATTCGGAGACTGATATCCTGAAAAACAGAACGGCGAATAAATATGTTTTTCAGGAATTGTATGACTCAACAAAAACAAAAGCAGAACAAATTGCTGAAAAGAACAAATTTATGTTGAAAGGGCAATACCAGTCAGCCTCCAGCTCAGACATACAATTGAATGCAATGAATATTCCCAAAGGTTCGGTAATTGTCACAGCAGGAGGAACCCAGCTTACAGAGGGAGCCGATTACACTGTTGATTACACGCTGGGAAGGGTGAAAATTATTAATTCCGGATTGCTTGAATCCGGTACTCCGATTCGGATTTCTCTTGAGAGCAATACTTTGTTTAATATTCAAACAAAAACTTTGCTTGGAACTCATCTTGATTACAGGCTTTCAGAGAATTTTAACATTGGAGCAACAATTATGAATCTGACAGAAAGGCCACTCACCGAAAAAGTAAATATGGGAGATGAGCCGATTTCGAATACCATTTGGGGGCTAAATACTTCTTATCGGACCGAAAGTCAACTGCTTACCACTTTGATTGATAAAATACCACTGATTGAAACAAAAGAACCGTCTAGCATATCAATAGATGCGGAATTTGCACATCTTATCCCTGGCCAGACAAAAACAATCGGGAAAGGTGGTGTGGCATATATTGATGACTTTGAAGCAGCGCAAACCAAAATTGAAATGAAATCATTCAATAACTGGACACTCGCCAGCCCTCCGAAGGACAATTTGTTTTTTTACGGAGATCAGGATAGTCTCCGCTCAGGGTATGGACGCGCTAAACTTGCCTGGTATGTGGTAGATCCTCTTTTCTATGGTGGTAGCGGATTGAAGCCTGGCAATCCGCAGGTTGATGAGGATTTGAGAAGTCACTATGCACGCAGAATAGAAGAAAAAGAAATATTTCCTGAAAAAGATAGCGAAATTCCGGGCCAGAACTATCTGTCCGTTCTTGACCTCTCGTATTTTCCACAGGAACGAGGACCGTATAATTTCGATCCAAATCTTCAGTCAGACGGAAGCCTGACCAATCCTCAAAACCGTTGGGGAGGAATGATGCGGAATATCAGCTGGAGCGATTTTGAAACGGCCAATATTGAGTTCATTGAATTCTGGATGATGGATCCATTTATTGAGAACACTGATCATGCAGGAGGCGATCTGTATATACATCTGGGTGAAATATCTGAAGATATTCTCAGGGATAACCAAAAATCATTTGAAGGCGGATTACCAAAAGGTCCGGATGATAAGACCACACTGGTAGATACAACAGCATGGGGTATTGTTCCGGAGAGAGGAGCATATGCAAGCACCTTTGTTCCGGAAGCAAGGCAATACCAGGATGTAGGTCTGGATGGAATTTCTTCTGTTGTTGAAGCCGACTGGCATAGTGATTATCTGGGTGCAATTCCTGTTGATGAGGACTATAGATCTGCTTTTACAAATGACCCCTCTGCCGATGATTATGAATATTATCTTAGTGATAATCACGACTCTGAGGATCATGGTATTTTTCAGCGTTATAAGCATTTTAATAATATGGAAAACAATTCTCCCAGTACCGAGGAGTCGGGAGAGGATTTTTCATCGGCGAATAAGAATACTCCTGATATTGAAGACATCAATGGCGATAATACCCTGAATACTGTTGAAACGTATTTTCAATACCATGTTTACCTGAACCCGGATGACCTGGATGAAGTCGGAGAAAATTTTATTGTTGACCGAGTAGAAAAAAGTGTCCCAGGATATTCAGAGCCTGTAAAATGGTATCAGTTCAGAATTCCACTGAGTGAATGGGAAGGAAAAATTGGTGGAATAGAGGACTTTAAATCCATTCGTTTTATGAGAATGATGCTTTCAGGTTTCGAAGAGGAAGTAGTCTTGCGTTTTGCTTCTCTTGATCTTGTACGTGGTGAGTGGAGAAGATACAATCTTGATATTAGTGAAACGGCCCCTGTTGCCACACAGCAATACGGAGGAAGTGACTTTGAGGTTTCTGCTGTGAATATAGAGGAAAATGCTTCCAAGCAGCCTGTAAACTATGTATTACCGCCTGGTATTGACAGGGTAATTGATCCTTCCAATCCCCAGGTCGCGGAATTAAATGAACAGTCTATTCTTCTGAAGGTGAAAGATCTTCCCGATGCAGATGCCAGGTCTGTGTTTAAGAATGTTCAGCTTGACCTCAGGCAGTACAAAAAAATGAAAATGTTTGTTCATGCCGAGGCTCTTCCCGGACTAGAGGCTGAATTGGACAGTTTTGAGGTATCTGCATTTATCCGAATGGGTTCCGATTACCAGAACAATTATTATGAATACGAAATCCCACTGGCTGTAACTGCACCTGGCACCGAATATAATAACGGTAGCAGAGCAGTCTGGCCGGATGAGAACGTTTTGGATCTCTATTTGGAAGAATTTGTTGATCTTAAAAAAGAAAGAAATGAGATGGTAAAAATTGATCCTCTTAATTACTCTTCTCAGACTGTGTATACAAAGCAACACAACACGAAAAACACAATCAAGGTGAAAGGGAATCCGAATTTGAGTAACATAAGACAAATTATGATAGGTATCAGGAACCCGGGTGATGCTTCCAGCTATTATCAACTGAATGATGGACTGAGTAAATCGGCGGAAGTGTGGTTCAATGAACTGAGACTTACAGATTTTAATGACAGGGGAGGATGGGCTGCAAACGGAAGAATTCAGGCTCAGCTTGCAGATTTCGGAGTGTTGAATATAGCTGGCAGTACCAGCAGGGCTGGTTTTGGAAGTATAGAGCAAAAAGTAAATGAACGTTCTATGGAAGATGTGAATCAGTATGATATTTCATCGAATCTTGAACTTGGCAAGTTTTTTCCTGAAAAAGCCCAGGTATCCATACCATTTTATATTGCAGGTTCAAGAACGATTATTACTCCTGAATATTTTCCCAAAGACCCTGATATTAAATTTAAAGATGTTTTGGATGAAGCAGAGTCAAAAGCAGAGAGAGACAGCCTGAAAAAAATATCGCAGGATTATACTTCCCGTAAGAGTATTAACATAACCAACATGAGGTGGAATAAAAAATTCAAGAAGTGGAATATTTTTTCACCTGCTAATATAAGTGCAAGTGCTGGTTATACCGATACTAAAGCCAGGAGCTATACAACAGAATATAATAATCTTTGGAAATATATGGCAAGCCTGAATTATGTATTCAATACAAGGCCTAAAAATATTCAGCCATTCCGGAAATCAAAAACATTGCGTAAACCTGCATTCCGTATTCTTCGGGATTTCAATTTTAATCCTTATCCATCAAGATTTACATTCGGTACCATATTTGACAGGAATTACCAGGAGATCAAAATGAGAGATATCAGCGATGAAGTGGAATTGCTGATTGAACCTACAGTCAATAAAGATTTCAACTGGGACAGAAATTATGATTTAAAATGGGACCTTACCCGAGGTTTAAAAGTGGATTATTCGGCGACAAATAGCGCCAGAATTGATGAAACTCCCGGGCAAACAGATTTATTTAAGGCCAATAATGAAGAATGGAAAGACTCTGTATGGAGCAGCATAAGAGAGGGTGGCAGAAACATGACTTTTTCGCAGAAATTCAATATCAGTTATACAGTACCGATAAATAAAATACCAATATTCAATTGGGTGAGCCTGAATGCGTCGTATGGAAGTACTTTCAACTGGGTTCGCGGAGAGAAGATTCCGGGGAAAAAACTTGGACATACCCTGAAGAACTCAAATACGGTAAAACTCAATTCCAATTTAACTTTAAGGACTTTGTATAATAAGATCGGTTATCTGAAGAATCTGGATGCCAAATACGCCGGAAGGGGGAAAAAGTCTGAGGAAGACATACGTTATAAAACTGTAGAATATCAAAAACGAACTTTTTTTAAGAAAGACCAGCCAAAAAATATTTTTCATAAACTTAAGACAGATGATATTGAAATAAGAGTATTGGATGAGAACGGGCAGGAAGTTGAAGTGAAAACAAGTATAGTCAATGAAAATAAAATAACCATTACAGCAAGTGAAGACATTACAGGAGTAACAGTATATATAACCGGTAAAATTCCTAAAGGAGAACGTCCATTGGTATTTATTGCTGACAATTCTGTAAGGTTGCTGACAGGATTTAAAAATCTGAACGTAGCCTGGTCAAGGACAGTAGGAACAATGTTACCGGGATATTTGCCCGAAACAGATTATTTTGGAATCAGCACACACGATTTTTATGGTGCCCCCGGATTTCCCTTTGCATTTGGACAACAAAACGATGACATTATATATGATTTTATTGATAACGGATGGGTTACAAGCGATACTCTGTTCAGCAAACCAGCTGAATTTACACGCAATGAACAATTTAGCTTAAGAACAACTTTTGAACCGTTCAAAGGATTCAGAATTGACCTGACAGCAATGCGGAATTACTCGGAGTATAATGAACAAATTTATTTTCATGATACGGAAGATATGGAGCTGGCCAACTATAACGGATACTTTGTTGACAACAGATATAAAGGAGGTAACTTTTCCATTTCCACAATTACAATTCATAGTGCTTTTGAAAAACCAACAGGAAGCAACAATTGGGAATCACCTGCTTTCAATGATCTTCGTGAGTATAGAAAAATTATTTCTGCTCGCCGGTACAATGATTTGGTTAGTTCGAATCCAAATTATTCGTCATCGGTTAAACATCCTTATTATAATGGGTATTATTATGGATATGGTCCTACTTCGCAGGATGTACTGGTGCCTGCATTTCTTTCAGCTTATACCGGAATCGATCCCAATAAAATTACATTTACTAATTTCTACTGGATGATGATGCCCAACTGGAGAATTACTTTTGACGGGCTTTCAAATATTAAATTCATTCAGAAATTCCTGCAGAATATTACCTTATCCCATTCTTATAAATCGACCTATACAATTGGTTCATTCGGAACAAATGTGAGTTATTATGATAATTTGGGAGAAGGTTATTTCACTTCTGTAGAAGAGGATGGATTCAGGGGTTTGGTGAGGGACAACCAGATGAATTTCATACCGGAATATCAATTCAGTTCAGTTTCAATAAATGAACAGATAAGCCCCCTGATCGGTGTGGATATGACCTGGCATAACAGCATGATCACCAAATTTGAAATGGGAAGAACAAGGCTTATCTCATTGAGTCTTAACAACAACCAGGTTAATGAGACAAGGAATAAAGACTATACTATTGGAGTAGGTTACAGATTTAAAGAAGTTCCTATCACGATCAATCAGAGAGCAATAAAAAGTGATTTAAACATTCGATTTGACATTTCAATAAAAGACAATGTAACAATAATTCGTTTTCTGGAAGATAACGAGGATGAAGAAAATGACAACAGGGTCACTACTGGAGGGAAACAGTTCAGGATAAGTTTTACTGCCGATTATGTATTCAGCGAAAATTTCAATATTCAGTTTTACTTTGACAGGGAAGTAAATACACCTTTTACCTCCAACACTTATCCCAGGGCAGAGACAAATGTCGGATTTAGTTTGCGGTTGTCATTATAAATTTCAGATGAATACAATGTGAGAAAAATCATTTGCAGAGATACTTGTTTTACAACTGTGTTTGTCTAAATTTGAAAGACAAAATCTGAAAGGAAAAATACAAATAATAAAAGTTAATTATCATGAATATTCCCAAGAATTTAAAGTATACCAAAGATCATGAATGGATTAAAGTAAATGGAGAAGAGGCAATTGTTGGAATTACAGATTATGCACAGGGAGAGCTTGGAGATATTGTCTTTGTTGAGGTAGAAACGATTGGCGGAAAAGTTGATCAGGGTGGGATTTTTGGTACTATAGAGGCTGTAAAGACAGTTTCTGATCTTTTCATGCCTGTTACTGGTGTTGTGAAAGAACTAAATTCTGCACTTGAAGACTCACCTGATCTGATTAATTCGGATCCTTTCGGAGAAGGCTGGATTATTAAACTTGAAGTTGAAGATATTTCTGAAATGGAAAATTTGCTCGATGCAGCTCAATATGGTGAGCTGTTAAATGCATAATAATATATAAAAAAAGCAAGACTGTCAAAAAGTATTTCCATTCTTGACCGCAGGCAGGGAAGATACAAAATTTGCAAATATCTGAAAATCTGATTGATATTACTTAACGCTCTTGGCGCATTCTTTGTATACTTGGCGGTTTATTTTCTTTATTAAACAGCCTCTTTTACTATCATCACTTTCATCAGAACAACCTCATCTGTTCATCTTCCCATAAGGTAGGATAGTTTTCATCAAATTTACGAAGCACCTCCGTTATAATTGCCTCACGCATAAATTTTGACTTGTTTTTCACTCTGAATTTTTCACAATACTGATCAATAGCACTTTGTTCCCTGTTGTTAAATCTTATGGAATGAGATTTTTTTCTTCTTAGACTTTCTTCTTTAGTTTTTCTTTTTCTCATAATCCATTTTGTCCTGCCGGAGTTACAATCTCGAAAATAGGAAGTTTTTATCGGCCATTCCCTCTTAAATTATTAACATTAAATCATATTGATTCAATTCAGAATACCGATAACCGGTGAGTAATGAATTTATAACTGTTTGAAAAATAACTTATAAACCGGGATCATGAATGTGGGGCAATTCATATCCAATAAAATAATCAGGGTGTTGAAAAGTTTATCGTCTGCTATTGAATTTTTTCCTGCAAAATTGATCGAATGCCTTTTATACTTACAAGGCCTGTTATAAGAGCAAATAAAAGACCGAAAATGAAAAGGATAATGGCTCCTTTAATCCAGTGAATCGGGAGTAGCTTTATTAAATATGCACCTGCCAGAATACTAAGCAAATAGGCAATGAATTTAACAAAGATCTTCGGGTTGAATTTTAACTTAAAAATGTACCACACCAAACCAATATGTACTATGATGGTAAATACCTGTGTTGACGCATTAGCAATTGCCGCACCCATAACCTGATACTGTGGGATGAACAGAAGATTTAAACTTATACTAATCACTACTGCGGAAGCAGCCATAATATTCAGTTGCTTTAAATTGCCATTGGCGGTGAGCAGAGCTCCAAACGTGTAACTGATGCACATGCCAATGTAACTAATAGTTAATATAGCAAAAACATTGGCAGATAATTTAACTTGTTCATTATACAGTATATTAAAAAGTTCGTACCTGTAAACAATAGCCGGTGCAATGGCAGCAAATGAAGGTACAATTAAGAGCAGTGATGAAAATTGAAGCAGGCTATCGACTTTTTCCTTTTGAAAAATAATTTTTGAAAAAATAGGAAGCAGAAGGATAGGAAAAAGTAATGCATAGTTAGACATAAAATCGAGAATTCTGAATCCATGAGCAAATATGCCGGCCTGTTCATCGCCGTCAGGCAGCATAATACCAAGAATTATTGAATCGGCCCTGTAATAAATTGCCATCAAAAAGACGAGTGTTGCATAAGGCTTGAGTTTATTGATAACAGGAAGAATTTGTGTAATTCGAAACTGAAAGTTAAAATGCTCTGTTCTTTTCAGTAATAAGATCAATCCAATTACCAGTGTAACGGTGTAGGATATTGTCTGAGCAAGTACAAACCAGTTGATCCTGAACAGGTAGTGTGTAATAGGATGAAGTAATAAAAAGCCAACGATTACAATCATGAGAGATCGATCCAGAACAGAAATAAGACTTTCGGTTTTGAACAATTGTAAGCCTCCAAGATTGGCTCTGATATATAAAATAACAGAAGCTAAAAATTGATTCAGAAGTATAAAAAACAACAACAGGTAATCATCAGGAGTTATCCCTTTGTATAGAGCCAGTAAAACGCATACAAGCAAGTAAGGTACTAACAACAGTAATTTAAGTGTGATGATGCCGGACAAATAATTGCTTGTATGTTTGGGTTGTTGTGCTATGTCTTTTCTGATGAAGTTTTCAATGCCAAGATCAAGGAATATCTGAAAAATTATGGCAATATTGAACAGTGTAAAAAACCGGCCATAAACCTCTGCACCAACTGTGTTTTGTACAACACGATCGATGCCAAATACATAGATCGGTTTAACAATAAGGTTTAATACAAGAAAGAACCCAAGATTTGTAAGAAATTTTCTTTTCAAAGTGTATATTTTTCAAATGCAAATGTAAAAAGATTAAAAGAACCTTAATGGAATGAAAAGTGTAAATTGTTATACTTAAGTAATTTTTCTATATTCACATGCTTTCTAATTTGAAGGGAACAGAAAAGATATTATTTACACAGGTTTGTTAAAGAGTTATTTAAACCAAAAAGCAATAGAAGCAGGATGTGATGAGGCGGGGAGAGGCTGTCTTGCAGGTCCGGTATGTGCTGCAGCAGTTATTATGCCTTCTGATTATTCAAATCCCTTGTTGAACGATTCTAAGAAGATGTCTTCTCAAAACAGAATTCTTCTCAGAAATGAAATAGAAAAAGTTGCGCTTGATTATGCGGTGGTTTTTGTTGATAACCATACGATCGATAATATTAACATTTTACAGGCTTCCATCCTGGCAATGCACAATGCATTGGATAAGCTTAAGATCAGGCCTGAACACATTTTGGTTGATGGGAACAAGTTTAATTTGTATTCGAATATTCCACATACATGCATTGTAAAAGGTGATGGCAAATTTGTTTCTATTGCAGCTGCTTCGGTATTAGCCAAAACATATCGCGATGATTTTATGCTTGAATTGCATCAAAGGTTTGCAAAATATAACTGGAATAAGAACAAGGGGTACCCGACAACAGAACATCGGAATGCAATTGCAGAGTTTGGGATTACACCCTATCACAGAAAATCATTCCAGCTGATAAATACTCAAATGGAGATGGAATTTATTACAGACAATTAGACTGTTGATTTTAGATATAATTTATTGTTTTAAATCTGTTATTACATGAAAAAGAATCGTATTACATCGCTTGTTGTTTTCTGCATGAATATAAGCTTTTTACTGGCTGATGAGGGCATGTGGTTGCTGCCATTGATTGAAGATCTGAATATGAATGCAATGGAAGAGTTGGGGTGTGAGCTTACTGCAGAGGAAATATACAGCATAAACAATTCAAGCATTAAAGATGCGGTGGTAATTTTTGGAGGTGGTTGCACAGGGGAAATTGTTTCTGAAGAGGGACTTTTATTTACCAATCATCATTGTGGTTATGACGAAATACAAAAACACAGCTCTGTCGAAAACGATATCTTAAACGATGGATTTTGGGCTATGTCGAAGGAAGAAGAACTTCCTAATCCTGATCTGGAAGTTAAGTTTTTGGTTCGTATTGAAGAGATAACAGATAAGGTGTTGCAGGAATTATCTGGTGATATGTTGGAAAAAGACAGGAGAGATACGATCAGGAAAGTAACAGAGGAGATTGTTATGGAAGCATCTCAGGAGGATAAATTTGAAGCTGTTGTAAAGCCGTTTTTTGCAGGTAATAAGTATTATTTATTTGTTTATGAGGTTTTCAGAGATGTTCGTCTGGTTGGAACTCCTCCTTCATCCATTGGGAAATTTGGTTATGATACGGACAATTGGGTATGGCCGAGACATACAGGAGATTTTAGTATTTTTCGTGTGTATTCTGCACCAGATGGTTCACCTGCTGATTACAGCCCGGAAAACATTCCATTAAAACCAAAACATTTTTTGCCAATTTCCTTAAAAGGGATAAACAATGGAGATTTTGCTTTTATTATGGGCTATCCAGGAAGGACACAACGTTATCTGAACTCGTTTGGAGTTACTGAAACCATGGAAATAATAAATGAAATAAGAATAAAAATACGGGGTGTTCGACAGGAAATTTTACAGCAGGATATGTTAGACGATCCAAAAGTACGTATTCAATATGCGGCTAAATATTCCAGATCGAGCAACTATTGGAAGTATAGCATTGGTCAGAACAGGGGACTTAAGCGATTGAACGTTATTGATGAAAAACGCGATGAAGAAATGTCTTTTCAAACATGGGCTTTGGAGGATTCACTCAGGAACGTACTATACGGTAATGTTCTTAATGATTTTAATACAGTATACATGAAGAAGAAAGATCATGAAAATAATTTTCAGTATCTGAATGAGGGATATTTCAAAGCAACTGAAATTTTTGATTTCATTAGTGAGTTTCACTATTTGTATATGATGCTTTTATTAAATGGTGGAGATAATGAAGAATTGACTGAGGAAATCGATCAGCTTAAGAAAATCACAAAAGATTTTTTTACTGATTACAATATCAGTACTGATATAAAAGTCGCCAAGGCAATGATCAAATTATATCAGAAAGATATTCCATATGATCAGCAACCTGATTTTTATTCGAAGATCAATGGCAAGTTCAGAGGTAATGTAGATAAGTACGTGGATAAGATGTTTAATAAAACTTTCTTTATTGATGAAAACAGGGTCTTGGAATTTCTCGAAAATCCTGATAATAAAGCACTTACAAAAGATCTGGGATTTGAAACAACAAACAGTATTTTTAAAAAATATTACGAGGAATACCTGATTCTTGATGAACTTGACCTGGAACTCGAAAAGCTGGAAAGGATATATATGCAGGGGCGAATGGAAATGGATCCGGACAAAATTCAGTATCCTGATGCCAATTCAACAATCAGGTTAACTTATGGAGTTGCCAAAGACTATTATCCTCGTGATGCCGTTCATTATGATTTTAAAACCTTCCTGAAAGGTGTTATTGAAAAAGAAGACACATCAGATTTTGAATTTCTGGTGCCCGACAGGTTGAAAAAAATATTCATCGAAAAAGACTATGGGATATACGGAGAAGAAGAAAAGTTACCGGTATGTTTTATCACGAATAATGATATTACAGGTGGAAATTCCGGAAGCCCTGTATTAAATAAAGATGGAGAATTAATCGGTCTTGCTTTTGACGGGAACTGGGAAGCTATGAGTGGAGATATTGCTTTTGAACCGCAATTGCAACGCTGTATTTGTGTTGATATCCGTTATGTACTTTTTATTATTGAGAAATTTGCTGACGCTGGTCATCTTATTGAGGAACTGAAAATAGTACCTTAGCCTGCATAATGCAGGAGGTGAGATATAAAAAGGTTTAGTTGTTGAGTGGTTTAGAAAGTACAGATACAATCTTCACTTAATAGAGAGACATTCCTGCTAAGATAAGAATATGGGGTGGTCGGTGATTCACGATTTATAAATGGACATTGAATATTCATTATGATCGTTGTTCGTTGTAATCGTTTGTAGTTGAATCCGTAAGTAATTTAGTGGTTTTAAAAAGTGTGGATACAATTTGTTGCGGGGATTGAAAAGTCGGCTGAGTGCCAACGGTACATAATCGGAGAATCAATGAAATGAAAATTATATGGTTAAATTTAATCCATTGTATCAGTTAAACAATTCAACGATTAAACACTAAACATATAAGTAACACATAAACAAGTTAATAACACTTAATAT
>Ga0315547_1000186_pt1 | contig 68743 bp, 69 predicted proteins | sample SalMarSW160240MG_2_FD_202542 | JGI IMG/M metagenome (GOLD analysis project Ga0315547, IMG submission 202542) | Salt marsh sediment microbial communities from the Plum Island Ecosystem LTER, Massachusetts, United States - Salt Marsh Sediment SW1601-240 ...
AAAACGCGTTAAGAAGCAATCGTAGCTTAGTGATGTGCTAAACTCGTAGCAAAGCTAATTCCCACGATTGAATCAAAATCAGAAAGATATTTCACCCGGGCTACTTGTGTAATTCAATGATATAGTTCTTGACAAATAATCACATTCGACTATAATTGTAATACAAAATAACAGCTTATGAAGGAGGAATCACTATGTATGCATCACTTTTCACGCTTAAAACCGCACCCGGTAAACGCACCGAGACTGAAGGGCTGGCCGATAAAATGTACCCCGTTTATAAAGGCATGAAGGGCTTCAAGAGCGTAGTATATTTTGGCGATCCTGATAACAATGAATATGGCTCCTTTTATACATGGGAAACAAAAGAGGACTTGGAAGCTGCATACAATTTGGGACGGCCAAAATTAGAGGAGATGGTTGGCCCACTTGCTATTGAGCCACCAGTTCGAAAGATATATGAGGTCTACGAACCGAAAACATAAACCGGTATTATACGAAACTTCACGCTTGTATTGATGATAACTAGATTTTTCAGTTTCACACATCCCTAGTAGCCTTTAGCTATAGACAAGATAACATAAAACGTGTATAATATATCTGAGTAGTCATGGATAATCAGAAATATTCCTTTATTGGGAGAATTAAACTCATCCTTACCGGCCCCTCTCTGATTTAAGAGAGAGGGGATAAGGCGGTTGCATCTCTGAATAATTTTCCCGAGGAGGAATATTTTTATGGATAAGGTTATAATCTTTGACACCACGCTACGTGACGGGGAGCAGGCGGCGGGGGGCACTCTAAACGTTCAGGAAAAGCTGGAAATTGCCCGGCAGCTGGAAAAGCTGGGCGTTGACATCATAGAGGCCGGCTTTCCCGCCAGCAGCCCCGGCGACTTTGAGGCGGTCAGCCTCATTTCCAGGGAAATAAAGAACTCGTCTATCTGCGCGCTGACGCACGCCAACTTCAAGGCCGTCGACCGCGCCTGGGAGGCTGTCAAGGGGGCGGTGCACCCTCGTATACATATTTTCCTCTCGGCCTCGGATATTCACCTCATTCACCAGCTGAAGAAAACCCGTGATGAAATTCTAAAGATGGCCTGCGATACGGTAGCCAGAGCCAGGGGCTATACCGGCGATATCGAATTTTCGCCGATGGACGCCAGCCGGACGGAGCCCCAGTATCTCTACCAGATTCTGGAAGCGGTTATCGATGCCGGTGCCACGACCGTCAATATCCCTGATACCGTGGGCTATTCCGTGCCCGAGGAGTTCGGCGGACTGATAGCGGGTATCTTCCAGAACGTGAAAAATATTGATAAAGCCGTGGTCAGCGTGCACTGTCATAACGACCTCGGTCTGGCGGTGGCCAACAGCCTGGAGGCGATAAGGCGCGGGGCGCGCCAGGTGGAATGCACCATTAACGGCATCGGCGAGAGGGCCGGCAACGCCTCGCTGGAAGAAATCGTCATGGCTGTTCGGACCCGCAAAGACCTCTATAACCTGGCGACGGATATCGATACCCGGAAGATATACCGGACGAGTCGTCTGGTGAGCGACCTGACCGGTTTCCTCGTGCAGCCCAATAAAGCTATCGTCGGTGATAACGCCTTCAGCCATGAGTCGGGGATTCACCAGGACGGCGTCATCAAGATGCCGATAACCTATGAAATAATCGACCCCCGGACGGTCGGTGTTCCCTCCAGCAACCTGGTACTGGGAAAGCTAAGCGGACGGCACGCTTTTAAGCAGAGGCTTTCCGAGATGGGTTACAGCTTGAGTGATGAAGACCTGAACCGTGCTTTTACCGCGTTCAAGGAGCTGGCGGACAAGAAGAAGGATATTACCGACCGCGATATAGAGTCGCTGGTGGCCGAGGAGCAGCGCACGGTTTCCGAGGAGTATCACCTTAAACGCATCCAGGTTACCTGCGGCGATAAGGGTGTTCCCACGGCGGCGGTCAGGCTTATCGGGCCGGACGGTAAGATGAAAGAAGATGCTGCCCTGGGCACCGGGCCAATAGATGCGCTTTATAAAGCTATAAATCGTATCGTCAGGGTGCCCAATTCCCTCACCGAGTTCACGGTAAAATCGGTGACGGAAGGCATTGACGCCATCGGCGAGGTATTGATAAGGATAGAGAGCGACGGCGTTACCTATACGGGACGCGGCGCCGATACCGATATTATTGTTTCCAGTGCCAAGGCCTACATTAATGCCCTTAACCGGTTGATTGCCGCCAGAGAGAAAAGCGGCTAGTCCGTAGGGGGTAATTAAGGCATCAGGCAGCTATTTCTCCGCTTGCGGAAGCCGCTGGCTTGTGCGCTTTTCCACAAATGGTTATAATCTGGTATAACCTGTCTTATGCGCTTTGATGTCATTCCCGCGAAGGCGGGAATCCAGAAGGGGTAAGGTGGGTCTGGCTCCCGATAGACTCGGGATGATATTAGTAAACAATATTGAGAGAGGGTGAGATAAATTGAACTTAGCCGAGCAGATACTGGCGGCTCATGCCGATAAAAAAGAGGTCAGCCCCGGCGAATTTATCAATGCCCGGGTGGACATGATTCTCTCCAACGACATTACGGCGCCTATTGCCATTCGGGAGTTCCGGAAGCTCGGAGTGGATAAGGTCTTTGACCCCTCCAAGATTGTCATGGTGCCCGACCACTTCGTGCCGAATAAGGATATAGCCTCCGCCGAGCAGGCAAAGCTCATGCGCGACTTCTGCTACGAGCAGGGGATAAGGTACTTCGAGGTGGGGCAGATGGGCATCGAGCATGTCCTCCTCCCGGAGCAGGGGTTGGTCTTGCCCGGTGACGTGGTCATCGGGGCCGATTCCCATACCTGCACCTACGGGGCTATCGGGGCTTTCGCTACCGGCATGGGGTCGACCGATATCGCGGCCGCCATGGCCACCGGCGATATCTGGATGAAGGTGCCGCCGTCTATTAAGCTCGTCTATCACGGCGAGCTGGGAAAATGGGTGGGGGGTAAAGACCTGATTCTCTATACCATCGGCGATATCGGCGTGGACGGCGCCCTGTATTCCGCCATGGAGTTCTCCGGTGAGGCTATCGAGGCGCTCTCCGTGGACGGCCGTTTTACCATGGCCAATATGGCCATCGAGGCGGGCGGCAAGGCCGGTCTCTTCCACGTGGACAACAAGACGCAGCTTTACATAAAGTCTAGAGCGCCCCGCTCTTACCTTGTCTATGAACCGGACAATGATGCCGAATACGCCCGTGTAATTGAATACGACGTGTCCGGCATTGAGCCTCAGGTTTCGATGCCGCATTCGCCGGCCAATGCGAGGCCCGTTAACGAGGTAGGGAAAGTAGAAATCGACCAGGCGTTCATCGGCAGCTGTACCAACGGACGTATTGAAGATTTGCGACTGGCCGCCCAGATACTGAAACGCCATAAGGTAAATGAGAGGGTACGCTGCATCATCATACCCGGCACGCAGCAGGTATACCTCGACGCTTTAATGGAAGGATTGATAGAGACGTTTATCAAGGCCGGGGCGGTGGTCAGCACGCCGACCTGTGGGCCGTGTCTCGGCGGGCACATGGGCGTCCTGGCCGCCGGCGAGCGCTGTGTTTCCACCACCAACCGTAACTTCGTCGGCAGGATGGGAAGCGCAAAATCGGAGGTCTACCTGGCCAATCCGGCGGTAGCCGCCGCCAGCGCCGTTGCCGGCAGGATTGCCGGCCCGGACGAGGTCATGGGAAGAACGAAAGATGAAAACGAAGGCGCGTGAAGGACCGGGAGAGCAAGTCGGTAGGGGGTTTCACAATGAGAGGGATAAACTGCCTTAATGAATGTTCATAGAGTTATGCACAAGTATCTTGTCATTTACGAAAAAGCCCGTGATAATTACTCGGCTTATTCACCGGATATACCAGGTTGTATCGCCACGGGAAAAACCCGTAAAGAGGCGGAAAAGAACATCAAAGAAGCTATCGGTTTTCATATTGAAGGGCTGGCAAAAGATGGCTTACCCTTACCTGAACCTGCCTCTTTTACTGATTACGTCGAGGTATAAATGCTATTATAAAAGGGGATTAAAAGGGGCGAAGCCCCTTTAGAAAAAATTCTTCCCCCTCTCCTTCACCCTGCCTCGTAAGGAGAGGGGGATACAGGGGGAGAGGTTAATAAAATTATGATACTCAAAGGCAAAGTCTATAAATACGGCGCCGATGTCAACACGGACGTTATTATCCCCGCCCGCTACCTGAACGTATCCGACCCCGATGAACTCGCCGAACACTGCATGGAGGACATCGATGCTGACTTTCTGAAAACGGTAAAGCCAGGCGATATCATCATGGCCGCCACCAACTTCGGCTGCGGCTCCTCGCGGGAGCACGCCCCGCTCGCCATCAAGGCCGCCGGGGTATCCTGCGTCATCGCTGGGAGCTTCGCCCGTATCTTCTTCCGCAATGCCATCAATATCGGCCTACCCTTGCTGGAGTGCCCGGAAGCCGTGGATAATACCGAGTCCGGAGATATCCTGGAAGTAGACCTTGCCAGCGGCGTGATTAAGAACGCCACCGGAAACATGGAGTTTACCGCCAAACCCTACCCCGATTTCATGGCCGAGCTGATTGCCGCTGGCGGACTCATCGAATATACCAGGCAACGATTGGCTGGTAAAAACGTTGAGACACGAGATATGTAAGAACAACCGCGTATTTAAAAAACCGCTATAAGTACGTTGTCATTCCCGCGAAAACGGGAATCCAGAGGAGTGGGGAGTAAGGGTGGCTGGATTGTCGGGTCAAGCCCGACAATGACAGGCATTAATTTAAGATAAAGTAGGGAGGACTTAAGTGGACTTTAACCTGACAGTGTTACCCGGTGACGGCGTCGGCCCGGAAGTTACCGCCGAGGCAATCAAGGTATTGCAGACGGTCGGTAAAAAATACGGCCATAAATTTAACCTTAACAACAGGCTGATTGGCGGGGCGGCTATCGATGCGGAAGGCGTGGCCATATCCGGGGAAACGCTGAAGCTCTGCAAGAAAAGCGACGCCGTATTGCTGGGTGCCGTGGGCGGTCCCAGGTGGGACGACCCCCTGGCTAAAGTCCGCCCCGAGGACGGTCTGCTGGAGATGCGTAAAGCCCTGGGACTGTTCGCCAATCTGCGTCCGGTCAGGGTCTTCCCGATGCTGATCGATTCTACCAATCTTAAGCCTGACGTCATCGAGGGGGTAGAGTTTATCTTCGTGCGCGAGCTCACCGGCGGACTTTACTTCGGCAAACCCAAACGGCGGTGGACAACGTCGCGAGGCCGGCGGGCCGTCGACTCCCTGGCGTATTCGGAGCAGGAAATCGAGCGTATTGTGCGGGTAGGCTTCGAGCTGGCGCGGCGGCGCCAGAAAAAGCTCATCTCGGTGGATAAAGCCAACGTGCTGGAATCGTCACGACTCTGGAGGCAGGTCGCGGTGGAGGTGGCCGAAAGCTACCCGGACGTTGAGTTGGAGCACATGCTTGTGGATGCCTGCTCCATGCGGATTATTCAGAACCCAAGGTACCTGGACGTGCTGGTTACGGAAAACACCTTCGGCGATATTCTCACCGACGAGGCTTCCATGCTGGCCGGCTCGATGGGCATGCTGCCCTCGGCCAGCCTGGCGGGAGTGCCGGAAACGGGCGTGAGAATCTTCGGCCTTTACGAGCCGATTCACGGCAGCGCGCCGCGGCGCGCCGGGCTTAATATGGCCAATCCCATCGCTACCATTTTAAGCGTCGCCATGATGCTGCGGTATTCCTTCGGACTGGAAAAGGAAGCCGCGGCGGTCGAGTCTGCCGTTGAAGCCGTCCTGAATGAAGGCTACCGCACCTATGATATAATGAGTGAAGGGAAGACGAAGGTGGGGACGAAAGAGATGGGGGATTTAATCGCCGGGAAGGCGGGAGGTCGGTAATGACATTGGTTCAACTTTACGATACCACGCTGCGTGACGGGGCACAGAGCGAAGGCATATCCTTCTCCGTGGTGGACAAGCTGCACATCGCCAAGAAGCTCGATGAGCTGGGTATCCACTACATAGAAGGCGGCTGGCCGGGCTCCAACCCCAAGGACGCCGAGTTCTATCAAAGAGTGAAAGACCTCTCGTTGAACAACGCGCGTATCGTCGGCTTCGGCAGCACCCGGCGCCATGATACCCGGGCGGAAGAGGATAATAACCTTATCACGCTGGTGGAAGCCGGGGTAAAGATAGCTACCTTGGTGGCTAAAAGCTCGGATTTGCAGGTTTTCCGCGTCCTCAAGACCACGCTGGAAGAAAACCTGAACATGATTGCCGATTCCATACGCTATCTCAAGTCGAAGGGAATCGCTGTGTTCTTCGATGCCGAGCACTACTTCGACGGCTATAAGTCCGATGCAAAATACGCGCTCAAGACTCTGGAGGCGGCCGCCGAAGCCGGGGCCGACTGCCTGGTGCTCTGCGACACCAACGGCGGGGCCCTGCCTGACGAAATTGCAGAAGCTGTCGGGGCGGCGGCTAAGGCCACGTCGGTGCCGCTCGGGATTCATGCCCATAATGACGGCGGACTGGCGCTGGCCAATACGCTGGCGGCGGTGCAGGCTGGGGCGCCACATGTCCAGGGCACCATTAACGGCTACGGGGAACGCACCGGCAATACCAACCTGTGCACCATCATTCCAGCTTTGAAGCTGAAAATGGGTATTGATTGCGTTACCGATAAGCAGCTGGCGAAGGTGACGGATATATCTCATGCTATAAGCGAGATAGCTAACAAGGTTCCCGACCCCTACGCGCCTTACGTGGGCATCAGTGCCTTCAGCCATAAGGCCGGCTATCACATGGATGGGATGACCAAGTGGCCGGAAGCCTATCAGCATATCGACCCGGCTAAGGTGGGCAACCGCCAGCGGACTGTTATCTCTGACCAGTCGGGAAAGCGTAATATCATCACCAAGGCTAAAGAACTGGGGATAGACCTCTCGAAGGATGCGAAAGAGACACAGGGGCTTCTTCAGCATATCAAATTTCTGGAGAGTCGAGGTTTCCAGTACGACAATGCCGAGGCCTCCTTCGAGCTGCTGCTCCACCGGGCTAGACCGGACTATCAACCGCCTTTCGAGCTGGTCGACTTTATGGTGGTGGTGGAGTCGAAGCGGCGGCCTTCCACCCGCAAATCCGCCGAAGAAATGATATCCGAGGCAATGGTCAAGGTAAAAGTGGGCGGAGAGAAAATCCACACGGCGGCGGAAGGCGACGGCCCCGTTAATGCCCTGGACCGGGCTCTACGCAAGGCTTTATTACAGTTTTATCCCAGCCTTGAGCAGGTCAAGCTCGTCGATTACAAGGTGCGCATTCTGGAAGAGAGCACCGGCACGGAGTCGCAGGTGCGCGTCCTTATCGAGTCCAGTGATGGTAATGAAGAGTGGCGCACCGTCGGTGGCTCCACCAATATCATCGAGGCCAGCTGGCTGGCCCTGGCCGACGGCCTGGAGTACTGGCTGCTGAAGCAGGGGTAGGGCAAGCCCCCGGCTCTTAAATGAGACTACTTTGGAAGCACCTTCCTGAAGGCGAAGGTGAATCCAAGGCAGAGTCCCAGTACAAAAACCCATATGCCGATGATGTTCAGTGTCATTTGGTCCTGGAGCAGTCCGATTGTAACCAGTACCAGTCCGGCAGCGAGCAGGATGTGAGAGAGTAACCATTCTGTGACGCTCATTATTTTAAAACCTAACATGCTATCCTCCTGAGTGTTATTGTGCTCATATTATAGTCCTTTTTTTAAAATGTCAACATTATCTTTTCCCACCTTTATCCTTCCCATCAGGGTAAGACAGCCGCCTCGTATTATCTGCTGCTTATCACGTAGTGTGTACCCACCCAGCCTTAAAACGTGGGGGGATAGGTTACACCTAAAAAAACGGGAAGCGGGGTGGGAAATAACCTTACCTTCTCCTTTCTGATGGTTCTCTATTGTTGTATAATAGTAATTGAAGCTGAATATTCTTTTAAGACAGGTTCGGAGGACTTTATTATGAGCCAGATAAAGAGCGCCGCTGAGATAGCCAGGGAAAAGCTGGAAAAGATAGGCGAGCCCACGGAAGAAGAACGCCTCAAGTGGAAGTACGGCCCGGAAGGCGAGAAGCTCGCGGCCAAATATTTAAAGCAGGACTACAATCTGGTCAATGAGGTTGGCAAATACGATGATAAAGCCAGGAAGGTAGTCGTCGCCAGTGTTAACGATATCCTTCAAAGAAACATCAGCCTCCCCAGGAATGAAGCCGCCCGCAAGACCAATAACAGGTCGATGGACGGCTTGAAGGCCCTTAAAAACAATAAGGCAGCCGCCGAAAATGTTTTCAGTAAAATAAGGAAAGTGCTGGACCACTATGTGCAGGAGGGCGCCAAGCAGAAGCAGCAGGCCTACGCATCGTTAAAGGCCGAATTTGAGGCCAAGATACAGCAAGCTATCAAGCAGCAGGCCGGTGTCAGCAGCGCCAGGATGAATATAGACGTGGAATCACAGCCGCAGTTTCTGGAGGAATGGCAGAGATTGCAGTCCCAGATGGAAGCGCAGTATATCACGGTACTGGACGAATACAAGCAGGAACTCGCGGCTATCGACTAGAGTTAAACATGGATATTGATAACGACAGAATAGAGCAGGCGGCACGCCATACCGAAATATTGAGGCATCCCCGTCAGCACCTGGACACCTTCGGGATTACCAACGTCTATTATTACATCGTAACCGAGCCTATCTACACGGAGCTTGTCGAAGATGTTCACGAAACCGTGATAAGAGAGGGCAGGGTTATCGCCGAAAGGCCGAAGATTGTCACGCCTTACTACCTGACCCAGCTGGAAGGCTTTAGCTACGATGCGCGCCGCTATTTCGAAACGCTGCTAAGAATGCACGGCCCGGATACTCCCGGACTGTTTTATACCTATAAAAACGAGCCGAAGGGACTGAATATCGTCTCGGACAACTGGCCGGTCGTGGTGGATAAGTTGAATGAGGAAATCGATAAAAAGGGCGACCCCATGGCATCCATCATCAAGGGTCAGGACGAACTCTGGGACGTATCCCTGCTGAAGTTTATTTACGAAATTACCACCCGCTCCATGCCGAGTAATATCGCCCAGCTCGGCTCCAGGGGGCTCCTCGGTATGAGCCACGGCGGAGTACCTGTCGGTGCCCGGCAGAAAATCGAGGAAATGTTCCAGCAGGTCGCCGGGGGAGTAATAAAGGCCTATGAGCTCGAACGGGAACTGAACCGGTGGGGCGTCTTCGAGGAGTACCAGGACAGATTTTTTACGCTGGTAAGAGGTAAAAAATAGTATTCCGGACTGGAAGGGATTTCTTCATGAAAATTACAGTCATTGAGGCCAGGGACCTTTCCGAAGCGTGGTTTCTCTGCCTGTGCCGGGTTCTCGATGAGGGCTACGAATATAAAATCGACCGCGGCAGCTACGAAGGACAAATGCGCAAACAACTAGACCTGGCTGTCGTGCAGGTAAATTACCCGGAGACAAGACCGCTGATACCGGACGTTCCCCAGGGTGTGCCGCCGCCCAGTACCATGGATTACGTGGAAAGCTATTTGCCTTATCTTATGGTGGCGCACCGGAAGGAAGGAGAACAGTATACTTACGGTCAATACCTGGAAAAGCAAATCGCCGAGGTAATCAGGATATATCGGGAGGACGGATACAACACCAACCAGGCTTTCATGGCGGTAGGCGATGCGCAGTCTATCTATCAGGATGACCCGCCGTGCCTGCGGATGATTGATACCAGAATCCGGGACGGTAGACTCGACTTCTTTGCTTATTTCCGGTCGTGGGACCTGTGGGCCGGCTTCCCCTCGAACCTGGCGGCAATTCAACTCCTCAAGGAATCCATGTCCAGCGAGATTGGCGTCGCCGACGGCAGGCTGGTAGCTATGAGCAAGGGCCTGCACCTCTACGATTATTCCTGGGAACTCGCCAGGGCTGTGATAGGGGTAAGCTAGCTGTACCTAAAGTATGGGCTTAACCCGCAAGTTTTTTGGAGGTTGATAATGGAGCATATTGAAGCTGTAGCGGATATGATTGTGGATTCGAAGAAAGTCGTGGTCTTTACCGGCGCCGGATTCAGCACCGAATCGGATATTCCGGACTTCCGGGGGCCGCAGGGGGTCTGGAGCCAGTTCGACCCCAGCGAGCTGAATCTGCCTAATTTTTTGCGTAGTGAGGAAATCAGGGAGAAATACTGGCAGGTGCATAAGATGTTCTGGGAGACGGTAAGAGAAGCCCAGCCGAACAGCGGTCATTACGCCGTTGCCGAGCTTCATAATATGGGCAAGCTGGACTGCGTTATCACGCAGAATACCGATGGCCTTCACCAGAAAGCCGGCGTGCCGGACGAAAAGGTGCTGGAGCTGCACGGTACGATGCACTGGGTCGATTGTCTCGACTGCCAGCGAAGGTATCCCAGAGAAGAAGTTCATCAAAAGATGCTTGACGGTGAGGCCGTCCCCCGCTGCGATACCTGTAAAGGTATTCTCAAGCCGGCGACGGTCGCTTACGGTCAGTCGATGCCGGAGAGAGAGACTCGCGAATCTGAAACGAGGTCCGCCGCGTGCGACCTGTTCCTGGCCGCCGGTTCGTCGCTGGTGGTCTATCCCGCGGCGCAAATGCCGCTCATCGCCAAGCGCGGAGGCGCCAGACTTGTTATTCTTAACATCGGAGAAACTCCCCATGACCACTACGCCGATATCGTCATCGGCGAAAAGACGGGCAAGACCCTTTCTCAAATAGTCTCCCGGACCAGGGAAAAACTCTCGTCTTAACTCGTTAACTCCACGTATCTCTTGAGGGTGTTTCAGGGAATTAAATTGATTAAATCCCGATGTATATTCATGTCGCTCCTGGCTGCTATCGTATTAACGCTTTTTTCGCTTGTGGCCGGGTGTTCTCCGGACCATGACTTCGATACGCAGCTGCGTGAAATCACCGGACCCTACCGCTTTAACCTCGTCAGTTGGGAATTCAATGCTTTAATCCGGGAGGTGGGGAAATTATTCGGCCCCGGGCCTGAAATTGCGGATAATACCACCGCCGTGTATTTTACCAATGTAAAGCGGATTAAACGGCTGGAATCGAAAATAAGCGCCGTCGGGGAGGGGAATCGGGAGGGAGACCTGACATCGCTTGAAGATGAGCTTGACCGACTTCAGCGGCAGAATTCGGAACTGGCTGACCCTCTTGAAAGACTGTTAGAAACGCAGGTAAGAGATGCCTTTTCCCGGCAGGGCATCTTCAATCCCCTGGATAGATACGTAAATATCAAACTTGGTTTTCCTCCGGTTAATATTCATATAGACAGGCCGCCTCATCTGCTGGTGGTATCCCCCAGGGACAGGATAGATAGTATCAGGGAGGTTACTCTCCTGCCGGACATGAGTGTGGAAGATATGTCGAGTATCGAAGCTGAAATAGACAACCTCAAAGTCTCCTCGCTGGTGGTCAACCTGGGCGGCATGGCTACCTACCCGAGCTACGTTATGAATGAGGCCGATATCAGGTTCATGCTAGATACCGTCGGAGAGGAATCGCTGCACCAGTACCTGGCGTTTACGCCGCTGGGGTTTCTCTACGTGCTGGACCTGGCCGGAATACGCCGTGACTATGATATTGCTACCATGAACGAGACTGTGGCCGGTATGGTCAGCAAGGAAATCGGCGGGATTATCTACAGTCAGTACTACGCTGAAAACGAAACGGGCGACACGGAGCAAAAGGAAGGCGCGGGCTTTGACTTTAATAAAGAGATGAGAGAAATCAGGAAAGCCGTGGATGGCTACCTCGCCCGTGGTGAAATCGAGCAGGCAGAGGAATTCATGGAGCAGAAGCGGCGGTATCTGGCCGAAAACGGCTATAATATCAGGAAACTGAACCAGGCCTATTTTGCCTTCCACGGGGCTTATGCCGATAGTCCTGCCTCTATCAGCCCCATCGGCGCCGAACTTGAGGAACTAAGAGACCGCAGCGATTCCCTTAAAGAATTTCTGAATACTGTTGCCGGCATGACCGGCCGGCAGGACTTGGCCGAAAGTATCCGGTAATAACCTTACCCCTTTGTTATGGTGTTCCTTCCCATAAGCAGGGTAAATATTTACATAATATTTAGTTTTTGGCAGATAAATTTTATATTTAATTAACAGGCTTATTGACAGAATGATAAAAAAGGTGAATACGCCTATTTTATAAAGAGTGGTGGGAAATGAAAGATCCTCCTGGAAAAGTTATACCTGTTGGCATATCTAGAATTGACCTTCTGGAAAAGCTCTGGGCCAGGGCCAGGCCGGAAGATAAACAAGATGAGCTGATTACGTGCATCATGCGGATGACGCATAATGCCCTCGGCGCTTCGGCGTCGTCATTGCTCCTGCTCGACGTAAAGACCCAGGAACTGTATTTTAAGTTTGCCGATGGCCCGGTGGGGCAGCAGCTTAAACGACTGCACGTCAGCCGTCAATCAGGTATCGCCGGATGGATAGCGCGGAATGGTAAACCCCTGATTGTAAATAACGCCGAAAAGAATGCGAAATTTTACAAGCTGATAGATAATGCTACCGGTTTTAAAACGAGGTCTATCATCGCTGTGCCGATTATCATCGGGGATAAGGTTATCGGAGTTATCGAAGTACTCAATAAAGCGGACGGGACTGGTTTTAACAGACAGGACTTGAAAACGATGATGGGCGTGGCGACGAACACCGCCATGACGATTGAAAACGCCAGGATGAATGTAAGTTTGCTTAAATCCTACAGGGGTACCGTCACAGCACTGGTATCCCTGGCCGATTGTAAGGAGACCAGCGGCGGCGGGCACTCGCGAAGGGTATCGGAGTACGCGCTTACCGGTGCGAGAGAGTTATCAATTTCGAAGGAAGAGAAGCAAGATATCGAATATGCCGCTATTCTTCATGACATAGGTAAGCTTAGCATACCCGATAACATACTGAACAAGTCCGGTAAACTTACGGATAGTGAATGGGAAATAATACGAAAGCACTCGACAACCGGTTACAACCTGCTGAAAGATATCCCTTTTCTCAAGGAAGCCAGCCGGCTGATTCTCTGTCACCATGAAAGGTATGACGGCAAAGGATATCCGCAGGGGCTCGAAGCCGAAGCTATACCTCTGGGAGCCAGGTTGATAGCCGTGGCCGATGCTTTCGACAATATGACCACCAACCACGTCTATCGTAAAGCGCTAAGTCGGCAGCAGGCCTTTGCCGAGTTGCATCAATACGCTCGCAGTCAATTTTGTCCGGTTGCCGTAAGGGCCTTCAATTCCGGATTCGTCAGGTCCCGTTTGTCCAGGAAATAAGTCTCAATGGCTTGTTACCTTATCTTCTAAAGACCCCCGCCGGTAATTTCTCACGTTCCGCGTTAGCTAAAGTCACTCCCATGTGGTATTATTTTTCAGGGGAGACGTTAGTAAATAAGACATGATACCCGAGCTCGTTAGCTTTGTTACCAGGCGCGAGGGGCGTAAGTTCCGCCGTTTGAGTCCCACCATTGACGAATCGATTGTGTACGGAGAGAAACTGGGTGGCAAAGCCGGCATATCGCTCTACGTGCACATACCGTTCTGCCGTTCGTTATGCCCTTTCTGTTGTTTCAATCGTTATCTCTTTGACGAAGACCTGGCGCGCCGCTATTTTATCGACCTGAAAAAGGAGATTGAATTATACGTGCGGCGCGGCTTTGATTTCTCCGGCATTTACTTCGGCGGGGGAACGCCTACAGTGCTCATGGATGAACTTGCTTCGTTTATCGGCTACCTGCGGGCGCAATTCAATGTTAGCGAAATTTCTCTGGAGACTACACCCCGGGAGCTAACCGGGCGGAATATCGGCCTTTTAAGGGAGATGGGCATTAATCGACTCTCCATCGGGGTGCAGAGCTTCGAGGAACCGGTGCTGAAAACGATGGGACGGGTTAACGGCCCCGCCGAGGATGTCAAGAAGCGCCTGCTCACAGCCGAGGGGCAGTTCGATACGCTGAACGTGGACTTCGTCTGTAATTTTCCCGGACAGACGATTGAGCAGTTCTCCGCCGACGTGACCGCCTTCAAGGAGATGGGCATCGACCAGGCAACATTTTATCCTCTGATGGCCTCGCCGCACAAGAAAGACGCGATGGAGAGGAAATTCAACAGGGTGGACAATTCCCGCGAGAAACGGTTTTACGAAATTGTTCTGAAGGAGCTCTTCCACGGCGGCTATAATGCATCGACGGCCTGGTGCTTTTCACGGGGCAAGCGGATGATTGACGAATATATCATCGAGTCAGATGACTATATCGGCATCGGCTCCGGTTCCGTGAGCATCGTCAAGGGCAATTTCTTCGTGAATTCATTTTCACTCGACCGTTATCACGATATGACCGGGGCCGGGATTCTGCCGATAATTGGCTGGCGTAAGCTGTCCGAGAAGGAAAATCTGCGTTACTACCTTTTAACCAAGCTTTTCGGCATGAAGCTGGATATGCAATCCCTTCGCCATCGCTTCGGCAAGGACGCGCAGAAGAAACTCCGGACAGAGCTGGCTTTTTTCAAGACCTTCGGGCTTGTTTCCGGGAACGGAATGCTGAACGTTACCGAGAAGGGGATGTACCCGGTAAGCGTCATGATGCGGGACTTCTTTGCTGCTCTTAACACGTTGCGGGAATATTGTATTGAAAACCAGATTTAGAATTACGCGGTAGCCACGTGTATTCCGGCGGCCCCGAAGAAGAGCAGACGGTAGCTGACAGTCTTGAATCCCGCCGCCAGTAGTATATCCCTGATATCCCGCGGGGGATAGAACCTCGTCATTGATTCTGTCAAGTATCGGTAGGCGCCTTTATGGCCGGAGACCAGCGTGCCAGCCGGCCCCACGACGGCTCGGACGTAGAAGTGGAAAAGAGTCCTGATTAGCGGGTTATCCGGCTGGCTCGACTCTACAATAACATACCTGCCGCCCCGTTTGAGGACTCTCTTTACCTCGGCAAGGTGGGGTTGGCAAAGAGGGTTTTTATAGGTAAGGTTGCGGAAGGCAAAGGATATACCAACGCAGTCGAAATAGCCGTCCGGGAAGGGGATTTGCGTGGCCTGTCCATGAACAAAATCGGCCTTCTTCTCCACCCCGGCTCCGGCGGTCTTTTGACGCGCTCGCTCAAGCATCGGCAGGCTGTAGTCCAGGCCGGTAATTTCAACGCTTTCTATGGCCATCCGGGCTAGATTTATGGTCAGGTCGCCGGTGCCGCAGCCCAGGTCGAGGATTCGCCGCGGTTTCCCTTCCAGACAGGCCGCGGCCGCCAGTCGCCGCCATCGCTTATCCATGCCAAGGCTGATGATGCGGTTAACCAGGTCGTAGCGCGGCGGGACCGCCGTGAAGATGCCGTGCAGTGGTTCGGATTGCCGCGTGGGATTGGAACTCTCCATATCTATTTAAAAGATGCGACCCAATATAAAGCCGATGCCTATCAGCAGTTGCGTCGCCAGCACCACCATGATGTTGGCGGCCATGCCCGGCATGAGTCTGGCAGGGTTGTCATAATGGATGGCGCCCCTGATAGCTCTGATGGTAAGCGGCAATGTCAGGAGCGCCAGCAGTGTCCAGACGGGTATCACCTGCGCCGCCACCCAGGCTATTACCCAGGCGTAAACGGCGATGGCTACTACCGAGTAGAAGATGGCGGATTTTTTCTTGCCGATGGTAATGGGCACGGTCTTGCGATTGGCCAGCTGGTCGGCTTCGACGTCGGGGAATTCATTGAGCAACAGCAGGTTATGCACCAGTAAACCGGATGGAACGGAGGCGATAACCGCCGTAAAAGTATAAACGCCCGTCTGCGTAAAGTACATTCCCAAGATGGGCAGGGCGCCGAGGCCGGCCCCGGCTACCCACTCCGGCCAGGGGTGCTTGAGGATAAAAGGACTGTAAAGCAGAATGAAGAAGGCCGCCACCAAAAGTAGCGGCAGGAGCAGCCAGCCGCTTACTACGATGAAATATATACCGATGGGTATCGCAAGTATTAATGCGGCAAGCCCCAGCCAAAAAACCTGCCGGGGGGTAAGCAAACTTGCGGGAAGGATACCGCTACCTCCGCTGAAGGGGGTTCGTTTTGTGGCAAGGTCAATGCCGCTCCGGAAATCGAAATAATCGTTGAGTATATTCACGCTGGCATGTGCAAACACCAGTCCGATTCCGGCGAGTAGAGCATGCCACAGGCTGAAATAGTGGTCATACCAGGCGACGCTTGTCCCCAGGAAAGCCAGCACGATGGATAACGTCAGGAATTGAGGGCGTGTCTCTAAAAACCAGGTTTTCAGTCCTGTCAAGTTATCCCTCTTTCTAGCTTGATACTTTTAAACTCTCGGAGTATTATACCATTGACGGCGGGGATAGTTGAAATAACGGACATGGGAAATTGCCTGGTTGGCGGCGTAAAAATAGTTATTCAGGGAGTTGTAAACCGGTGTTCAGTTGGAATATTATTAGTTATGATATCGTATATGGGTAATTAGACCTGACGAATCCGCGCCATGTTTCTTCCAGGTGAAAACGCCGGTCGAGCGGCGTGCTTGCTTTGGTAGATGAAAACGGTGTATTTTAGTATTATATATTGGAGGGAGGTGAATAGATTCAATTAAGACAGTTAAACATACGGCATATCATAATTCCACATAAATGAAAGTACATGGAATATTATCCCTGGAAAATGTAGCTCATTTATTAGCCGCAGACAGTTGTTACGTTTACTAAACGTACGAGGAGGATATAATGAAGAAATTATCTTTATTGCTACCAATTACAATTGCCGTCCTGTTGCTTTCCAGTCTGGCTATTTCCTGTGGAGGTGAAGAGGGCGCAACTCCAGAAGAGCCGCTCATGTTAAGGCTTACAATACCAACGCCCGCGGGGGACAAGCTCACCGTAAATGCCGAGGAGCTTGCCCAAGCGTTTAGCGACCGTACGGATGGCGCCTACCAGATTAAAGTTTATCCCGGCGAGCAACTCGTTAAAGTACCGGAGACTATGGACGCGGTGAGGAGCGGCACCGTCGAGATGGCCTCAATCGGCCTGGGTATTTTCGCATTTCTAGACCCGGGTCTAGCGGAAATCCCTCTTTTTTACAGCAACGTCCGGGCTAATGCGGCCGCCTGCAAACCTTCGGCAGAGCTTTACAACGAGAGGCTTCAGGGAAAGCTCAACCAGGTGGCGCTTGCCTCATATACCACTGGAGCCCAGGAGCTGATTTCTACCAAGCCTGTAAAGACGCTGGCGGACTGGAAAGGCATGATGATAGGTGCCACCAATCCGGAGTCTGCGGCGCTGGCAAAAGCTCTCGGCGCTTCCCCGGTAACGATTCCCTGGACCGAATGTTATTCAAACCTGGAGAAAGGCGTTGTTGACGCCGTACTGACATCGACCCAGTGGACTTTAGTATCCGGGTTGAGCGATGTTGCTTCGTACGTAATACGCTTCTATTCCACTCCGACCTTTAACACGTATCTAATCAACCTGGACGTCTTCAACGGCATGCCGAAAAAAGTACAGGATGCCCTGGTTGAGGAGGCGTGGAAAGCTTCAGAAGTTATGAGCGCCGCTCATATACAGTCCGACAAAGAGGACAAAGAGATACTTGAAGGGCTGGGGGTGGAAGTATACGACCTTCCCAAAGATGAACGTGCCAAGTGGGAAGCAGCCGTCAAACCGTACGTAGATGAAAAAATAGCCAGTCTGGGAGATTTCGGTAAGAAGTTAAGGGAAATCTCCGAAAAGGCGAATGCCGATAATCCCTAAGACTTAAGGAATAACTGTAACCTAAAGTAATAGTGTGATTGGCCGCCAATCGCAATGCCGGTTGGTGGCCATCCCCGCTGGAAGCGGGGGAAGTGTGGAATTAATAGAGCCGAACCCGGGGGCAGTTATTGACTCTTGCGGATTTCTGTAAGAGCGGTTTTAGGGGGAGGTCTTACAGTGTGATAGCCTGGATAAATGTGGATTATCACAAAAGGGCTATAATCCTGTGACCAGCGTCTTATTATCTGGAGGCTGCGAGATTGGCCAGTGAAGACAAGAGCATACCGGAGAAAGTAATTGATAAAGCCAGCCACATCTTTCTCGTGCTAAGCGGTATGTTGATAGTGATAATGATGTTTACCGCAACTTATGGTGTTGTAAGGCGGTACGCATTCAATAATCCGGAGCCGTATTCTTACGAAATCAGCATCATGTTCCTGTTATTCTCTTTCGTCTTCGCTATATCGGCCGTGGAGAGGTTAGGGCGTCATATCAGGGTAGACTTCGTAAGCAGTCACCTATCTCAACATGCGCAACATATTATCGTTAATATTATCGCACCTATTATGGGGCTTTTTTTCGCTTTCTTCCTCACCTGGAAGGGAGTAGAAGTAGCGCTGTTCTCCTTGGAAATCGGTGAAGTGAGTTCATCGTCCTGGGGAGAGCCTATATTCCCGATAAAATTGATGGTACCCATAGGCTATGCCCTGCTTCTTCTCGTTCTTCTGGCCAGGGTTTACAATGGTTTTGCCTACTTGAGAAGCAGGGCGGATAAGAAAACAGACTAACTCGACTTGTTCTTTGGCGTTGATAATTACATCGCCTGGCAAACTGGGGGTTTCATGGATTATACCGTCGCAGCCGTGATATGCGTAGTCGTCATGCTTATCTTCCTGATGCTCGGGGTGCCGATTGCCTACTCGCTGGGATTCGTGTCGATAATCGTCGGGTTTATCACCTTCGGAAGTCTTTGTCTCCAGAAAGTCGGGTGGATGACATTCCACCTGTTGTACAACTTAAGCTGGACGCCGCTGCCGCTTTTTACGCTGATGGCGTGTATCATCGCCGAAACCAAGATAGGTGAGGACCTTTACCGAGCCGCGAGGAACTGGCTGTCCCGCGTCCCCGGAGGGCTGATATCCGCCAGTATCTGGGGCGAAGCCGGGATGGCCGCCGCTTTAGGCGCCAGCGCCCCCACGATAGTCGCGGTGGGGAAAGTCGCGGTACCTGAATTCGAGCGGTATAACTATAATAAGGCACTCGGACTGGGTGCGCTGGTCTGCGGTGGTGTCCTTGGCCCATTGATTCCGCCCAGCGCTACCATGATCATTTTCGCCATTTTATCGAACGTACCTCTCGGACGGCTTTTCATAGCGGGGGTTGTCCCGGGTGTTATACTTGCCTGCATGTTATCGATAGTACCTGTAATATTATGCTCGCGTAATCCTTCTCTCGGCGGTACCCTAGGTTCCGTTAGCTGGGGAGAAAGGTTCTCCTCGTTAAAAAGGGTCTGGCCCGTCGGCTTTGTGATGGTGTGTGTTCTCGGTTCGATTTACATGGGAATAGCCACGCCTACAGAAGCGGGGGGCGTCGGGGCTTTTGTCGTGCTGGTCATCGCCGTTGTGTTTTACGGTCTCCGGATAAAAGGCCTGTATCGGGCTATGATAGAGACGGCGCTGATAAATGCCATGATTCTCATTATTCTGGTCGGGACCCAGTTCTTTGCTTACGTGGTGGGGAGTTCCGCCCTGGCGGAAAATCTGGCCGGTTTAGTCACATCGCTAAATTTACCCCCAACCCTGATAATCGTTTCTATCATGGTTGCCCTTCTCATCCTCGGTTGCTTTATCGAGGGAATTACTATCATGATGTTGACGATACCCCTCTTTGTTCCTATGGTTCTTGCGCTGGGTTATGACCCGCTATGGTTCGGGATATTATACGTAACCAACATGGAAATAGCTCTAATTACGCCGCCGATGGGAATCAACTTGTTCCTGGTGAGAAATACTTTTGATATTCAGACCGGTGAGCTACTTAGAGGAATATTACCCTTCCTCGCCGTTCTTATAATATTTCTTGCGCTTATGGTGGCATTCCCCGAATTAAGTCTGTGGTTACCGGGTATGATGATAAAATGATGTATTACTCATAGAGTATAAAGGTGTCCCGGTGTTTTTGGCGCTTTCAACCCCCGGAAGAATAAAAATAAAAGTGATATGATTTTCATGTGGTGTCCGGTGGTAGTTTGACTTACTACAGTCACGACATCTTCAGTTGTTACTTGTGTCTCACTAGTAGCAGGGGTGTACTTCCCCCTAGCAAAACCTTTTGAGCGACGCTCCCTAGAGTCCAAGGCGCGATGCCATTCTTCCCACGAGTGGACATAGCTACCAAGTCAACTGCCAGCTCATCGGCAAAGTCAATAATCTCGTCTGCCGGAGAGCCAACCCGCACCTTGTAATTAGCAGCTATACCTTGCTTTTCCAGTTCGGCACACTGGGTCTGCAGGTAAGATTCAGCGTCCGCCTTATGGTTATTGGTCTGTTGCACGACCTGTAAAATGGTCAGTTCCATTTCGAGCTTTAAGGCAAGTTGGCTAATATAGGGAATCACGGCTTGGCTCGATATTGAGCCGTCAAGTGGCACAATGGCCTTCCTAAGAAGGCGCTTCTGGCGCACATCTGGACGGGACTTCTTACCTCTAATAAGCATAACTGGCAAATTTATAGTAGCCCTCACTACCTTATCGGCGACACTCCCCACTGCCCAACGTCCAATACCAGACCGACCGTGAGTAGCCATGACAATCAGTTTGTGGTCCCATTTACAAGCAAAATCTACGATTGCTTCAGCCGGATAGCCAACGTGAGTTGTTGCGTAAACCTCAACTTCTTTACTTCCAGGTATCACCGAGTATTTTTTGGCATGGTGCCTGGTGATATCCATTATTTTCTGCAGGTAGGCTATATACTCATTGTCAGCGAATTCAAGGACCGACAGCAAAGTAATATTGATACCTGTCCTTGCACCTAGTTCTTCCGCATATGGTAGTGCGATTTCAGCTAATTTTGAGCCATCTAGCGGAACAATCATTTTCTCGTCTGGAGGCTTTTTACCATGAAATTCTTCAGGCATCTTGGTCGACCAGTACAATACGCTATTTTCTTCCAGTATATTCATAGGATACCCAGCGGTGTCTTGCGTATAATCACTTAATTGAGATGGGGAAATTCACCAAAAAGCAGAAAAACCCAGTTATTTTGAAGATAATCAAACAAACAGAAATCCTGTGGGCACTCCATGCTTGATGGGCATCCGGAGAAAGCTATAAGCGTGACAGAAACAGACGTTTACCCCCCAGCTAAACATTCAGATGTGTAACAGATTGTCATTTTGTTAGATAAGATTTAGATGATATTGCCGGAAAACCTGGTCTAGGAGCCAGAACCCACTCAATATAGGTGTTTTCCCTAGTGAAAATCGGGGGAATCTTCCTGTTCGCTTCCTGGCCAAACACGTATCATTATATATGAATTAACCTATATTATGATGTTTCAAGCTATAGCATTTGAACCATTTATGACATCTCAGGGAGTATTACAATGCCAGTAAATATAGATGATAAAACATTTTATAGAACCTCGGAAGTATGTCAAATAGCCCGCATCAGCAGAAGCACCTTACTACGCTGGTTAAAAGAGGAAAACCTTGACATACCGGATTATCGTGATAGAAGAAGTTGGCGGCTATTTACTGAAGAGGATGTGAATAAATTAGCATCAGAGGCTAACCGAATTTGTGAAGCATAGACTACATAGGATGGCCATTATCTCAAGTTGATTTAATAGAATATCTTCAAACTAAAAAAGGAGACAAAATAATGAAAAGGATTACTGGGGAAATCCGCGGAGGTGAGAGGGGTTTTACTCTGGTTGAATTGCTCATTGTGTTTACCTTGCTGGGGGTTCTGGCGGCAATCATGATACCCAATGTCGCCGGGCTTATTGGTTACGGGCAAACACAGGGAGGAGAGACTGAATTATCGGTGTTGCAGACAGCGATGGACAGCATGATGGCCAGGGAAAGTCAGAGTTCAGTAACTGAAGTTGAAACTGCGACAGCTAACATGTCGGGATTTCCTGACGGCACTCACCCTCTTTACCCTAGCTACTTGAGAGACTCGACGACTAAGGGAACGTACGAGTGCGACACCACCGGCCTGGTCGAGCAGATAACGGACGGCTACGAATAATATACAAATAGTATAGAAACAATAGATAACGTTACCGAATTTACGGTATAAGCAGGTGACCAATGACTGTTCGGTCTGCAACTGGAAACACGCGTTGCGATAAACGTAACGAGAGGTTAAGTACGCCAATTGCCGTGACGCCTGAGAGCCCTCAAACCTGCGATGCCGACCCGGGTATAAGCTATTCGCAGGAGTTCCTAAAAGCCCAAAGGAGGGCCAAGTTCGCCAAAGAGGTTGCCAGGGATGCCATCAGTCGGACCCACCGGGCGAGCCAGGCTTTGCGAAAGAAGGCGGAGGCATTGGCGACGGCTTTCGATAAGGCTATACAGTGCGCCGTGGGCATCATTAGTAACTCAGGCAAAACAGTAATTAACGAGAATGATGCCCAGGCCAGCCAAGAGAGCGGGCAGCACCGGGTGTCATCATATCATGGTAAGCCGGCAGGTTCAGGGCTGGTGAAAAAAATACTGAATAACAAGTATAGCCCATTCCATGGCGTTTCTGAAGTGGCTAAATCACTATTCGGTAATAAGGTGATTGACCCAGAAACAAGGGAGGAGTTTTTCAATGTCGTAATGCGGCAAAGCCCGCAGCTTCGCCAACTTATTGAGGACTTAACCGAAGACAGGGCTCAAAAGAAGGTGGAAACAGCCATACAAGCAGCCAAATCAGACCGAATAGCGTCTAAACTGGCTGTCAGGCAAGTCCAGGAGGAGATTAGAGAAGCCAGGGAAGAACTACAAAAAACAAGAGAGGAGGCTGGAGCGGCTATTCGGCAAGCGGAGGAGGAGGGTAGCAGGGCGAGAGACGAAGCCATGGTGGCTCAACAGGAAGCCATCAGCCGAGCCCAGCCTGAAATCCAAAAGACAAAAAAAGAGGCTGAAGAGGCGATAGAAAGGGCAGAAGAAACCAGTACCTTGGCCGAACAGCAAGCCCTGGCCCGTGCTTTTGAAGAGATAAATAAAGCGAAGGAAGAGGTTGAGGCGGCTAAAAAGATGGCACTTGAAGCCATCGCTAAAGCCAGGGGAGAAAGTCAGCAGGCGAGGGAAGAAGCGGAAATTGTTAAAAAGGCTAGCGAAGAAGCTATCCGCCAGGCTCGTGAGGAAAGCCGAAAAGCAAGGGAAGAGGCGGAGATAACCAAACAGGCCGCGATTGAAGCCGTCAGCAAGGCACAGCTGGAAAGCCAGAAAGTGAAAGCAGAGGTCGAAGAAAATGCATTTATGACCTCCAAAGCTATGAGACAGGCTACACAAGATAAGATTAGACACACTCAAAATGAAATTAGTCAAACAAGGCAAGAAATCGCAGAAGCCAGCAACAACCCAGCATCTCTGTTTGACGAGTCATTGAAAGCGAGTATAAAAGCCAATGGCTCTTCATGTCAATTCGATAAAGATAATTCATATAATATAGCCGCCGTATTACACGAGATGCGTGCTCCCCTGCATTCTATCTCTGGTTTCGCCAAATTAATGCTTGAGGATAATGTATCTGACGGTGTGACCCAAAAAGAATTTCTCTCCATTATGGTTCAACAGAGCGACAATCTTAGCCAGTTACTTGAAAACTTGTCAGGTAATTTGAGTCATAATACCGAAACATTTAGTATCAATAAGGAGCCGGTTTCCTCACACAAGCTGATTACCGAAGCTGTCAGCAGCGTGCAGGGGATGGCTTCGCAAAAAAAAAATCTAATCAACTGTAACATTAGCCCCTTATTGCCAGAGATTGAAGCCGACGAATCTCTTATAAAGCAGGTAATTATTAACCTCCTGACGCATGCCATTAAGTTCAGCCACGATAACGGCACTATTGAAATCAGTGCTGAAGCCCGGGACAACGAGTTGCTTATACAGGTAAAGAACCAGGGTGAAATCCCGGGGCAAGACCCTGTCCTTCATATCTGCCAGCAGGTTATTGAAGCACATAGCGGACGTATCCGGGTAGAAAGCGTGGAAGGAGAGGGTAGCACATTTAGTATCACATTACCTTTGGCTCCAGTACGCTCAAAATAAACACAGGAATACAATAAGGTATTTTTATGAATAAAAAAATACTCATTATAGAGAATGACCCGACCGCAATGCGGCTAACTGAATTCACTCTGAAACAACGTGGATATCAGGTTCTGGCGACCTGTAACGGGCTTGAAGGTATAATCACAGCCCAGAAGGAGGAACCTGACCTTATTATTCTTGATATAATGTTGCCTGGAATTGACGGCTTCGAAGTGTGTAAGCGTTTACGCGCTGGAACCCAGACATCTCAAATACCGATTCTGATAATATCCGGCAAGACTCAACAAGAAGACATTGCCGCCGGATTCCGAGCGGGGGCGGACGATTACTTACCCAAACCGGCAGCTCCCTCTGAAATTGTCAGCAAGGTAGAAAGCCTTGTTTCCAAGAAAGCCGCTGGCAAGGCAAAGACCATCGTTTTTATCAGACCAGACGAGAGTCTGGGAACGACGATGATACTGGCCAATGTAGCTGCAGTTTTCTTAGAACAGGGCAAGCAGGTCACTCTGGTTGATATGGCAACTAATCAAAGAGATAGCAGCCAGGACACAATATTTTCTCAAAGTCCCGGTCGCGTGATACTGGAGACGGTTTCTACCAGTAATACAAAAACAGAACCGGCTATTGAAGTGCTGCCTTCAGGTGTACGCATATTGCATGTTGATGATGCCTCAAAGCATGAGGGCGACACATCCGAACATAGCATTAGCCTGTTGCAGAATATAGGCAAAGTCAATGATTATCTCCTGGTAGACCTGACCTTAAAATCTACCCCTTTTAGTAGGACAATCCTAACAAATTGCGATCTTGTCGTTGTTTTAAGTGACTATAAGATTAGCGATATAGCGAAAACAAAAAATACGGTTACGTTGCTCCTTTTTCTGGGTATTACTCCTGAAAAGATTGCCATGTTGCTGGTTGACCTGGAAGGTAAATTCCCCAGTGTATCATTGGGCAATGTGAAACCATATATGGAGGTTAATCTGGGTATTACCCTGGCAGGTGCAATCTCTTATGATGCCAAGATGCATCAGCTATCTTATCTAGACAATCCGCCAATAATCCAGGCCAATCCAGACTGTAAACTTGCCCAAGATATAAAGCAAATTGCTCAATATATCACAGCTTATAGTTATACCAAACAACAGCCCCGGCAATCCAAGAGAAAATTGCCTTCTTTGGAGACGAGTGAATGATTGTTGCTAATAGCCGAAAAAGAGCCAAGCTCGGCGAATCACTGGTTCAAGCGCAAATCATCACGGCTGAGCAATTGCATCACGCCCTGGAATTGCAGCGTGAAAGAGGGGGCAAACTTAGCGAGATTCTGGTAAGTCAGGGAGTTATTAATGCGGAGGAACTGGCTTCCTTCCTTAGCATCATATTAAATGTACCACTTATCGACCTGAAAACTCATATTGTACAGCCGGAGGCATTGAAACTAATACCGGAGGAACTGGCGAGGAAGAATACTCTCATTCCCCTGAATATCATGGGAGAATCGCTTGTGGTGGTAATGGCTGACCCTGATGATTACATTGCTATAAGCGATATTTTTACTAAAACCAATATGAAAATCGAAGTGGTGTATGCAAATGCCTCTGATATCAGGCGCGCCATAGATATTTATTATCGGGCTAATGAAGAAATCCAGGAAAAGGCAAGTGAATTTGAACTCACGGCATTCGGAGACCAGAAGGCCCGTTCTGGTTTTATTGTTGAGACTCCCATCACGGAAAGCCTGGACCTTATCATTGAACAAGCTGTGAGAGACCGGGCTTCGGACATTCACCTGGAGCCGCAGGAAAACAGGCTGCGTATACGTTATCGTATTGATGGGATATTACATGACATGAATTCGCTGCCCATCAGCGTCCACGCCGAACTGGCGTCCAGAATTAAGATACTTGCTGAAATGGATGTTACCCGTTCTAAACAGCCTCAAGATAGCCAATTTTCCGTAAACGTCGGTGACCACAATATCGATATTCGTGTAGCTACAACGAATACAGTCTATGGTGAGCGGATAACCCTGCGCCTTCTAGATAAGTCATTATCCCTTTTCACTTTACCAGAACTGGGTTTTTTACCGGAGACCCTTAAGAGATATAAAGCGCTCCTGCATTACCCCTTCGGCATGGTTCTGGTAGGTGGCCCCACCGGCTCTGGAAAGACAACTACCCTCTATACGTCCATCAATGAAATAGACCGTAGTAAATATAACATTATGACGATTGAGGACCCTGTTGAGTACCAGTTTGAGGATATCAGTCAGAGCCAGGTAGACCCCAAGGCCGGGGTGACCTTCGCCGGCGGATTACGGGCAATGCTGCGGCAGGACCCTGATGTTGTTCTCGTAGGAGAAATACGGGATAAAGAAACAGCCGTAACGGCAGTGCAGGCAGCCCTGACGGGACATCTGGTTTTCTCTTCCATTCATGCCAATGATGCCGTGAGTATGTTATCGCGTCTGACAGACCTTGGCGTCGAACCTGCCCTGGTCTCGTCAACACTCATCGCTCTGGTAGCCCAGCGCATGGTTCGGCGCATCTGTACCAATTGTCGCACCGTTTCAGCACCCTCGAAACTTGAGCAAGAAATCTACGCCAGAGAAATGCTGCAGGAGTTACCCGCCGTTTATACAGGCACCGGCTGTCATCTCTGTGCCAATACCGGTTACCAGGGTAGAACAGGTATCTTTGAATTGCTTGTTATCAGCGAGGAAATACAGAAACTTATTATTAGTAATGCCAGCATTGGTGAACTTAGAGAGGAGGCCCTTCGCGAAGGGATGTTTACAATGAAGCGTGACGGTATGATTAAGGCGGCGGAGGGAATCACGACTTTCAATGAAGTGATTAATGGTATATTTACACTCGGTTAGTGTTAGATTTTGATTTTTAGGTAACTACAATGTATCAATATAGAGCCTATACTTTCGATAAAAAGGTTGTCGAAGGCACCATTGATGTTCCGAGCGAGCAAATGGCTGAAGAATATTTACTAGAAGCCGGATACACCCATGTCCTGACATTAAAAAAAACAAGTTCACCATTATCACTCGAACTATTATTTCTTCGGTTCCATAGCACTAAAAAGGAAGACATTGTTGATTTATTCAATCAATTGGCCGCATTGATGGATTCCGGCATGCCCATTGTTCAAGCTCTGTGGCTTCTTGCAGAACAAGCTCCCAAAGCCGCTTTAAGAAATGTTATTTACAAATTGGGTCAAGAACTCTCTGGCGGCATTGCTCTCTCACAAGCACTTTCGCGGTATTCGCGTATTGTGTCGGCTCACTACTGCGAGGTAATTAGAGTAAGTGAAAAATCAGGAGATTTAACGCGGGGTCTGAGGCTGGTAGCCGGCTATATAGAAAAGGAAACGAGCATGTCACATAATATCAAACACATGTTATCGTATCCTGCCTTTTTGGCCATTATGGCCGTCATAGTCATTTCCATCCTTGCCACTGTAGCCCTGCCCTCGCTGGTAACGCTCTTCAACTCACTCGGTGCTAGCCTGCCACTGCCGACCAGGATATTAATTGCATTGAGCAGTTTTATTTCAGACTATAAATTCTACCTTGCGGCGGGTCTAATAGGCCTGGTTGTTATTATTATGTTTTGCTTAAAATCTTCGACCGTTAGAAAGTTCCTGGACTCATTAGCGCTGAAACTGCCGGTAGTTAGAAACATCGTTATTATGCGCAATATTTGCCGTTTTTGCCGCAGCAGCGCCATGCTGCTTGAAGCCGGGCTCACGCTTCCCCAGACCATAAATACTATAATCGGGGTTATCGATAGCAGCATTATTAGGCAAGCTCTTGCTGATATCCGGCAGGATTTAATTAAGGGTAAAGGTCTTTCGCAGCCAATGGCGAAAATTGCCATGTTTCCCAGACTGCTGGTAGATATGATTTATATTGGCGAAAAAACAGGTACCCTGCAATCATCATTTGCCACTATGGCGGACTTTTATGAGAAGAAATTTGACCAGAGGGTCCAGAGGCTCCTATCAATGATTGAACCTGCCTCTATTATCGTTGTCGGGTTAATTATCAGTCTTATTGGTATAGCTATCATTACGCCGCTATATTCAATATATCAAACCGCATACTAACTATTCACAGGTCAGTGTTGATATGAAAAAAAGGTTTTACCGGTGGCTGAACAGGATGTTGTGGGACTGGGACGAAAGGGGCATCACCCTCGTAGAGTCTGTGGTAGCCATTGCTATACTTGGTGGCGGTGTACTTACCATGGTTTTATCCATGTCCGGTGGGGCACTTGCGATAAGAGAGAATGACCAGGAGGTTAGCGCTCAAAGTCTGGCACGGACACAGATGGAATATATTAAAAATTATACTTATGACCCTGACGCTACAACCTACCCGACAGTAAGCGTGCCTAATGGATACAGTATATCGGTTGGAGTTACCTCCGTTCCGAGTACAAATACTAATATTCAGAAGGTTACAGCTAATATTTCCAGAGACGGTGCCGTTATCATGACTGTCGAGGATTACAAGGTGGACCGATGAAAAGAGAGAGGGGTTATACCCTGGTGGAACTGATGGTAGCTATCGCTATCACCGGCTGTATCGCTGCGGTCCTGGCTCTGGTAGTACAGCAAATTTTAACCGTACCCGAACGAGGTAATGACCAGGTGACGGCACTGCACTCCGTCCAGAACGCAGCTCACTGGGTCAGCGTTGACGGGCAGACGGCTAAGTCAGCCGCCGGCGGCAGCAGTCTGTCATTGACTCTTCCCGATGATTCGGTGATAAGCTACACCTTGACTGGCGATGAGTTATATCGCGTCTACGGTGGCTCAAACCGGTTGATAGCCAGAGAAATCACCAGCGCCAACTTCTCGGTTCTGGGCCGTGTTATTACCATGGATATTACTGCAGCGCCGGATAGCCGCTGGGACATAAGCGAGAATCAAACATACCAGATATATATGCGACCCACAGGATAATAACAAATGAAGATAAAAAGTGAAAAGGGCCAGGCATTGCCCATGGTTATGATAGCCATACTCGCTGGCGCTCTGATAATACCGCCTTTCCTGGGTCACACTGGCACCAGCCTTATCGGCTCAAGGATCTACACGCAGGCGATACACTCCCAGTACGCCTGTGACGCCGGTGCCGAACATGCCATCTGGAATCTGACTGACGGGGGACTCACCGCCAGTATACCCGCGGCCGGTGATATGGTGAGTTATTCGCTGGATGAATCAATTAATGGTCTGGGAGCGAATGTCACTGTCAGCAATTGCTGGGAAACCATCGCCTGGGACGACTTTGAGAGCGGGGGCTGGACGGGCGGCGAAGGCTGGCTGGGTGACTGGACCCATACCGGGAACTCCAGCATCACTGACGCCGGCACTCCCTATGAAGGAACTTATCACATGATGCTAAGAACTGACACCGCTGCCGTTAGCCGGTCTGTCGACCTCTCTAAAGAGGTCAGCGCTCGACTCCGCATCCGGGCCAGGGCCCGCTCTTTCGAAACCGGCGAGACGGCGACCTGCGACGTCAGCAGTAACGGTGTCGACTGGACGACAGCCTACACCTGGACCACCGTCGAAAGCGATAATACCTACCATTACTATGATATCGACTTAACTTCCTACAGTTTCACCAGCCAGTTCTGGATAGCTTTTAACGCCCATATGAGCGATACCAGCGATTACTTTTATGTCGATGACCTGGATATTGCCTGGGTGGTAGGTTCCTATAAAAATATCGCTTCCGAAGATTTTGAGAGCGGGGGATGGACAGGCGGCAGTGGCTGGCTGGGTGACTGGACCCATACCGGGAACTCCAGCATCACTGACACCGGCGCTCCCTATCAAGGCACTTATCACCTGATGCTGCAAGACAGCAACGGCGATGTCAGAAGGCCGCTCGACCTCTCGGAGCAAGGTGTCGTCCATCTTAAGTTCTGGGCTAAGGCTGACTCGTTCGAGGGGAGTGGAAACGCGCGCGCTCGGATAAGCAGCGACGGTACTAACTGGACGACGGTTTATATATGGGTTAACGGTGATGATAGCCAGTACCATTTCTTCGATATAGATTTATCTTCTTACACTTTAACCGATAATTTCTGGATTAGTTTTGTATCTAATATGGAGCAGGCGGGTGATTATTTTTATGTTGACAATATTAATATTGAAAGTCTGCACGGCTACGCCATTACGGTAACTGCTGGTGACCGCGTGATAAAAGCTGCGGTAAATACCGATGACGGCATTGTTACCGTTTTTTCCTGGTATATCATCTAGCTATAAGATTGAGATTATTAAACGAAGCGGATGGTGAAAAAATAATGGCAGGGGAAACCAATCGTAATAAAAAGAAGTTGTTTTCCATAACCTCAATTGGATTAATTGTGCTTGTCATCATCGTGGTGGCTAATATTGTTGTATGGAAAGACCATCTGGGCGAGCGGGCGCAAATCGATGTCCTCAATAATGAAATAAGCCATGTCCACCAGAGAATCGGGGAAACACCCCAACCTCCGCAGAATCTTGAGGTAAAACTGGAGACAGTTAAGGCTGAATTAGCCGCGGTACAAAATGTCTTTCCGGGTACCGTAAACAGAAATGATGTGATTGATTATATTATTGATGTGGCCGAAGAGTGCCAGGTACAGGTTGTCCCACTGATATCACAAGGGTGGGTAACAGAAAATGCCGGCCAATCTTACCGTGTCTTGAAATTAAGTGGCACCGTCACAGGCAGCCTTGAGCAGGCAACCAATTTTATATCTAAGTTGCAGGGTAGTAAATACCCAACAATGACTATTACAGAGCTTACTGTTCAGAGACTGGACGGACTTGATATCTCTAATCTTGAGGACAATATACAGGTGGCGGTCAACATGAATATTGCTCTTTACGCCTACTCTCCGGTGGCGAATGAGGACACTGTATAATGACAATTACCACGTTAAACATTAGCTCGGATGCTATTAAATGCCTTGCAATCAAGGGCAACAAGGTACTTAAACGCGAAAATATACAGCCAGCCGCTTCTATCAGGAATGGCCATATTTTAGACCCGGAAGCCATCGCAAACCAGTTAAAATCCGTATTTAGAATACTCCGGCTACCCAGGGATAAAGTGATATGCAGCATCAATGGCCTGCCGTTTTCCTACAGATTATTTACGTTACCCCAAATGAAGCCTTCGGACCTCAATGAAGCCACGCTTAGATTAGCCAGAAGGGAAATGCCAATTTCTCTTGAAGATATGTATCTATCCTGGCAGGCATACCCGGCAGAGAAAGGCGAATGGCAAATTCTGGTTATAGGAGTATCACGTCAACCTATTGACGCCCTTATTAGCACGCTAGCGGAAGCTGGCATTAAACCCTATTTGCTGGACCTGCCGCATCTTTCACTGGCAAGACTGACCAAACAAAAGGACACAATCATCGTAGATTGTGAGCCAGGCCATTCTAATATAGTAATGCTTGTCGAAGGCGTGCCTCTGGGGATGCATATCGTACCCTCACCGGGTCCCGAAGCAAACCTACAAGATGAAATCGGGCAAATTACCGATAAACTCACCAAGATGGTTGATTTCTATAATAGCAACAATCCGAAGAATCCGATACAAGAAACGACCAAAGTGCTCCTGACCGGTGAGTTAATAAATGATGCAAGGGCGGTTGAAATCATACGGGAGGAAATTACGCACCCGGTGGAGGTACTAGCTCCGGCAAATAATGTTCCAACTGCCCTGCCTTTAGATGAGTATGCCGTTAATACAGGCTCTGTGCTGATGAACGTCACTCCAAACAAGGACATGGATAGAAATGCGGCTCCATATCGCAATATCAATCTGGGTGAAATCCTTGAAGAGCGACGTAACAGCAGAAAGAACAGACTATCAGTTAAAAAAATGTTATTGCCATTAACATTGGTCGTGGGTATAGGTGTATTGATAACCGGTTATCAGTTACAGAACAATGTACAGGCAAGTCTTACGGAACTGCAAACGGATATGACACAGGCGAACCTGGAACTCAATCAACTACTTGAATCGGTTGAGAATGCCGATCAACTCGAGGATGATATCAGGGTAATAGAAACGAACATTAAGGAAATTAAATACGAGAATCAGAATATACTAAGCTCAAATGATTATGTAAGCGATATTTCTTCAATTATAGAGGCTATGCCCGCTGGTCTAACTTTCGAATCAATAGAAATTGGTACCAATCAGATTATTGTGCTGGGGAACATAAATGAGCCTTCCCTTGTTGTACAGTTCGTAAACAATCTTGAAACATCAGGCGGATTTTCCGAAGCGAATATAATCAGTATAGACAGACCACATCATGCCGGGACCAATCAGGGTCTTATTTTCATGGTTATTATCAGCAGATAGGGGAATACCACGGCTTGCCGAGGACCAGTATAAGCCTCGTTGCTGGACTCTAAGTATCAGCTCAATAAGTAATCAGTCTCATAATAGCTCGTTAACTTAAATATAATATAAGCATATATGCTATAATATCCTGTAGTGTACCTGATTTTGATTAGTAAAAGCACGATAATCAGGTCGTGAAAAAGCTAATCATAATCAGCATCAGCCACTTCATCCGGAAGCCCGCACGATCCGTCACTGTATTCATTATCGGATTTATTCGCGCCACCGGTCGATAGACGCGCTGGCCGCGTAGCCGTAATCCGCAGCTTTCCACAAGGGGCTTGCCTCTCCGCCCACGACGATGATGTTGATATTGTCCGGATTATGATAGGGAGCTATCAGCTCGTTATCCGGGAGCTTTTTCCATGAAGCATAAGGCTCGACACCCTTGTATGCCTGGGATGCCACCAGCATGTCTATATAATCGGTTTTCCAGTACTGCCCCGCAGGCATCTTTATGTTCTGCGACATCCAGCGACAGAAATCCTGCTTGGTGGTAAAGCCCTCGTTCTCCTTTAAATTTCTGGCCACCAGCGGATCCATGATTAAGGTAGCCGCGGAATTAAGCGGGGGCATCACCGCTAACTGGATATTCAATTCCTCTCCCACTGACCGATGGGAAGCTGCGCCGGTGCTGTTCAGAAAAGACCATCCCCTGAAGATACTGACAACGCTCTCTTCGGCCTTGAAACCTTTCCCGACATGGAAAGGCGTCCAAACGCTCCTCTCCTCATTCTCGGCAGCGCACATGTTATTGTAAGTGTGATTATTTCCCTGGGAACTCCACAGGGTATTTTTAGGCTTGGCAAATCCCTGGCAAATGCTCATCAATGTCCAGGCTCTTCCGATTACCGAATTTGCCATGTTTACCGCACTGTACGCGCCAATACCGGAGTTCATACCGATCTCGTTGCGAATCGGTCCGTTCACCAAAAGCATCGCTTCAAAGGCTGTTGTCGAGGGCATCAGTGATGGTTGTTTGGTGGACGCGATAGCCAGTATCACGGGGAAATATTCCGGCCTGGCGCCGGCCATGACCGCAATGGCCGCGATATTGGAAACCGTGTACTTAACGAGTTCTCCGGTATCGAACCGGAATGATTCGCTCACCACCTCGTCCGGAGCAGCGCTGGTGCCCGCAAGCATTTTCTTCACGCGCTCCTCGGTAGGAAGAATGATGGGTAACCCGTCTGTCCAGCCTTTTTCATAAAATAGACGCTGTAAATTATCTTCGGTATCCGGTTCCAGGAGTACCTGGGGAGGGCTGGCTTTTACAGTTACAGGAGACTCGGGCTCTAACTTTGTTTCGCTTATCGGTTTGGTCAATACATCAAGTATTTCATTGATGACAGGTTTACCGGTATCGGGGTCATTGCCTACGATATATCTATCGAGGACTTCAGGAGACAGACCTATCACCGGATACGGCGTATATATGAAACTTAAAGAAGCGGCTCTCGGGTTACTCTTTGCAACGCTTTCCATCGTGTATGCTGAGACGGGAGCAACCGGGATACCGTAGGACTGTTCAAGATTCGTACTACCTGCAGCGACCGCTGCAATACAGCCCGGTCAGCCGGCTACGCCAAGGACAACGGCATGGCCCTTTTCCTTGATTTCCTCCCAGAGGTCATTGTCATCGTCCATGAACACATGCCCCGGTTTCCGTTTTGGTATCGTGGTGACGGACGGCATGTGTTCGGCAAACCATTTCTGCAGTTGCAGCATGAATTCATAGCCGCCGCCGAAACCGATATCCACCAGATACACAGTTTTGTTTTCCAATGTATCCAACCGCTTGGCAAAAGAAGGTGAAGATGGCGCAGGTCCACCCATACCCGGTGGAGGCCCACCCATACCCGGCGGCGGTCCACCCGTACTCTTCTGGACTCCAGCTTCAGGACTCATTACTGAATATCGTACTTCAATTGTCATTATATTCCTCCATTCGACCTGCGGGACCCGGTTGACAGGATTCCGAGTCTGTTTTTTATCGGTGGCTATTATTTCCTCATTTCTATTGAGGAGGCCCAAAAGAATCTTTGACCCATGTTATATCCTGCCTGGCTTTCCCCCATCCGGCTTCGGCTGCACCCCCGAAGGGATTATTGTCGCCCATGTGTTTCCTCATTTCTTCCATGCGCTTCTTCATCAGCTCTTCCTGTCTCTTCATGCCTTCAGGAGTGGCATAATTGATGAGCCGCTCAAAATTATCCCTCAACATCTTCTCCGGGTCCGGGGCCGGGATAATAAAGAGCTGCTCGTTCTCAATGCCCCTCTTGAGCAAGTGTGCCAGCTCCACAGGTTCGATTCCTTGTGCATGAATAGAACGCAGAAAATCGATTGTCTTTTCATTTACATTATATCCGGTATTTTGTAAATGCTCTGGTCGTGTAAAAGTTGCTTCAGCTATATTTGATTTGATATTACCCGGGCACAGGACAGATACGCCTATATTATAAGGCTTAAGCGCCTGGTAATAACACTCCATGAGACTGTTGACTCCGGCCTTGGCAACCGAGTATGGAGTACACCCGGATGCTGCCATAAAACCTCCCATTGAGGAAGTCGTGGCGATATGACCGCCCTTACCGGCTTTTATCATGCGCGGCACGAATGTCACCAAACCGTTGATGACTCCGCCGAGACAGACACCTATAACCCAATCATAATCTTCAAATGTCGAGGCTTCAGCCGGACCGAAAGTATTCACCCCCGCGGTATTGAAGAGAAGCTGGGGGGGACCGCCGAATACCTTTTCTACCTCGTCTGCCGCCGCCGCATATGCCTTGCGGTCCGTAATGTCCAGTTGTATGGCGTGAGCTTCGACCTTCTTATCCCGGAAATACTCCATTGCCTCGTCCAAATGATCCTGACGAATGTCTGCAATCACAATCTTACAGCCTGCTTCTGAAAACACCTTTGCCTGACCGAATCCGGCACCGGAAGCGCCTCCGGTTATAAATAGAATTTTACCAGCAAAATCTTTCATTATTTCCTCCTTTGTATTGTTAAATAGCGTAATATAAACGGCAACATATTACAAATTCTGCCCCCCGGAACCGCTACATCATGACTTGAAGTCTTTCCAATATAATGAAGACACCAGGAGGACTCATGAAAGCCATGAAATACACCGAGTAACAAATCATCGCCGTACTCAAGGAGGCGGAGGCCGCGTTGCATTATAGTCTTTCTTTCGATGAAAAGATAAAGGGTCTTTTCATCGTGCTTTTTTGACGAAGTAGCGGGTCTTTTTAGCATTTTCGGAGGATTTTGCCCGCTTTTTGGAGGGTTAATTTAGCCTTAGCTTGAGCCTTAGATGGCGTCCCTGGAGGGATTCGAACCCACGACCCGCTGCTTAGAAGGCAGCTGCTCTATCCTAACTGAGCTACAGGGACGGGACTGCATTTCATTAAAAATGTAACACGAATAGAGACTAAGGTCAATACAGTTCTCTCAAGAACATTATGCCTGATTGCTGTTCGAGTGTTTTACATGCCTGTAAATGTAGAAAACAATAAGAGCCACTATTATCGCAATAAATAACGGGTCGAAAGGACGCATGGCGTCCCGTAGTTGTTCCCAGTGTTCTCCCATCCGGTAACCGCCGTAAGCAAGCCCCGCGCTCCATATAAACGAACCTGTAAAGGTATATATCAGGAATTTAACAATATTCATTCTGGCGATACCGGCAGGCAGACTGATATACGTGCGTATTACCGGCAGTAGGCGGGAGATGAAGACCGTCCAGCTACCGCTTTTTGAAAACCACCTATCCGCTAGGTCGAGGTCACGCTGCGATATGAGGATATAACGTCCGTATTTATTCAGCAGAGGACGACCGGCCCGCATGCCGACGATATAAGCGATAACCGAACCGATAGTATTGCCCAGAGCCCCGTAGGCACCGGCGATAAAAATGTGGTGAACGGTTAGCCCCTGTTCCCTGATGAGCATCCAGCCTGCCAGAGGCATGATAAGTTCGCTTGGGAAGGGGATACAGGCGCTTTCGACAGCCATGAGAATGACTACCCCCGGCCATTGGAGCAGGTTATAGGTGGCCGCTATAAAGTCGAGTATCTGTTGTTCGAGAGATGTCATGCTGCGAGTGTAGCAAACGTATGCCGATAGCGTCAAGCTGACCGGATGAAGCGACTTCAAACGGATAACCAGCTTGACAATTACTCGTCCAGATTGATAGTATTTAGGTTAGTGTCCCTTATCTACCTATTAAAAGGCTATGCCGAGATTGCTGGATAAAATCGATAGCCCCGCCGCTCTTAAAGGATTATCGCTGGCGGAACTGGAAGAACTGGCTGCCGAGCTTAGGCATGAAGTCATTACCACGGTAACCAATACCGGCGGGCATCTGGCCTCAAACCTTGGCGTCGTCGAGCTTACCATAGCTCTGCATCGTGTCTTCAATAGTCCCACGGATAAAATAATCTGGGATGTAGGTCATCAGAGCTATGTGCACAAACTGCTTACCGGACGCCGTCGCGAGTTCGATTCCCTGCGTCAATATGGCGGGTTATCCGGCTACACCTGCCGTGATGAAAGCGAGCATGACCCCTTTGGCGCCGGCCATGCCAGCACCTCGATTTCGGCCGCCCTGGGCATGGTCATCGCACGAGACCTCGCCGGTGACGATTATCATGTCGTGGCGGTTATCGGTGATGGAGCTATTACGGCGGGCATGGCTTTTGAGGCGCTTAACCATGCAGGGCACCTCGGTTCCAGGCTTATCGTGATTCTCAATGATAACGGCATGTCCATTTCACCTACCGTAGGAGCCCTGGCTAAATTGTTAAGCCGGGTGCGGTTTGACCAGCGTTTACGCAAGGCAAAGAAAAGCGGCAAGAAGATAATCACTTCTCTTCCCAAAGGTGAGGACCTGTGGCGACTTGGTCAAAAGCTGGAAGACAGGTTCAAGGAATTTCTAATGCCGACGCCCATCTGGGAGGAGCTTGGCTTTACCTATATCGGGCCGATTGACGGGCATAATATTCATGACCTTGATACCGTTCTTACCCAGGTAAGGGACTCTGCAAATAAGCCGACTCTCGTCCACGTGGTAACCACAAAAGGTAAGGGATATAGTCCCGCCGAAAGTAATGCCGTTTACTTCCATGGCGTTCCCGCTAAAGGTGGTGATAAAAGGGAAGTGACGACCTACAGCGAGGTCTTTGCCCAGACAATGCTGCGGCTGGCCCGCGAAGAGCCCAGGCTGGTGATAGTTACGCCGGCCATGCCCGAAGGGAATTGTCTGAACATCGTTGAGGCCGAGTTCCCGGGCCGTGTCTTTGATGTGGGTATCTGCGAACAACATGCCGTTACTTTCGCCGCCGGCATGGCGACGCAGGGCTTTATACCGGTCGTGGCGATATACTCGACCTTCCTGCAGCGGGCCTTCGACCAGGTAATCCATGACGTTTGTCTTCAGAACCTGCCCGTCATCTTTGCCATTGACCGGGGAGGAATCGTCGGCGATGACGGCAAAACGCACCAGGGTGCCTTCGATATCTCTTACCTCACCCTGATTCCCGACCTCACGGTCGCGGCTCCCAGGGATGAAAACGAGCTTCAGCACCTGTTGTATACCGCGGTAAGGGCGGGGCGTCCCATGGCGGTACGGTATCCCCGCGGTGCCGGACTGGGCGTGACGCTGGATGCAAAATTACATGAAATCTCTATAGGCAGTGGTGAAGTGCTCCGGTATGGGGAAGATGTGGCTATCTTTGCCTTGGGTGCTTCGGTGGCGCCATCCCTGGATACAGCCGATAAACTGGCGGCGAAGGGCATCGAGGCTGCTGTGATAGATACACGCTTTGCCAAGCCGCTGGATGCGTCGCTAATAAACGACCTGTCCGGTCGTATCAGGCGTGTCGTCACGGTGGAAGAGAACGTGCTGACCGGCGGCTTCGGCAGCAGTGTTAATAGATTATTGCAGGAGTCCGGTCAATACAATGTACAGGTAAAGAATATCGGTATTCCGGATGAGTTCGTCGAGCATGGCACCCAGGCCATTTTACGCTCCAAGTGCGGTCTGGATGCCGGGGGAATAGAAAAGCAGATTTTAAAATTATTTCCTGATTCCGTCTCGGATTTATCTTTAAAGGTTGAAGGTGAAGCCAGGACGACACAGAGATGAGCGATATTTTATACTTCCTGAAAAGGGTAGGGGAGTGCAGTTAAAACTGATACTTAAGTTGGTTTGTTATCCGTCGATTGCGTGCAATCGATTTTGTAAATATAAGCAGCGTTATTACTTATCAGGCGTTCGAGTCAGCGCCTGATTATTATTTTATATTAATGATATTCGGGAGCGATGCATGAACAAGATGACCGTCAGGGACATAGAGGTTACCGGCAAGAGAGCGCTGGTCCGGGTCGACTTTAATGTCCCTATTGATACCAGGACGGGAGAAATCGTTGATGATAACCGTATCAGGGCGGCCCTGCCGACGATTAAATACCTTACCGAGCGTAACGCCAGGGTCATTCTAATTTCTCATCTGGGCCGGCCCAGGGGCAAGGTGGTCGACTCTCTGCGGTTGACTCCGGTAGCCCAGCGGCTTTCCCAGATTTTGGGACAGCAGGTCGGCGTTGCCATCAACTGTATCGGGCCGGAAGTGGAAAAATCTGTAGAGACGCTACAGGCCGGTGATGTCCTGCTGCTGGAGAATCTGCGGTTTCATTCCGACGAGGAGACGGGCAGTTCCGAATTTGCCAAAGCTTTAGCCCGCCTGGGCGATATCTTCGTCAATGATGCCTTCGGCACCTCCCACCGGGCCCACGCTTCGATAGCCGGCATCGGGCAATATCTGCCGGCGGTAGCCGGGCTGCTATTGGAAAAGGAAATCAATACTCTCGGCGACCTCCTGGAACATCCCGTTCACCCGTTTGTATCGGTTTTCGGGGGCGCCAAGGTCAGCGACAAGGTAGGCATGCTGAAAAACATCATGGCGAAGGTAGACTGCCTGTTAATCGGCGGCAGCATGGCGGCTACTTTCCTGAAAGCAAAGTCTTATGAGGTGGGGACTTCACTGATTGAGACGGACTGGGTGGACACGGCGGCGGAGTTGATTAAAGAGGCCGAGATGAGCGGCGTCAGGCTTATGCTGCCGGTAGACGTGGTAATCACCGATGAAATCAGCAGCGAAGCCGAAGGAAAAGTCGTATCCGTCGATGCTATACCCCCCGATAAAAAAATCGTCGATGTTGGCCCGCTGACTATTGAGTGTTTCAGTAATGAGCTAAAACGGAGTTGGACGGTATTCTGGAACGGTCCCATGGGCGTAGAGGAGATACCGCAATTTGCCGTGGGGACCCGGGTGCTGGCAACACTTCTCTCCGAGCTTCATGGCAAGACCATCGTGGGCGGTGGTTCAACGGCGGAGGTTATAGATGCCATGGGGCTGGCTGATGGAGTCTCCTTTGTTTCAACCGGCGGCGGAGCTTCACTAAAGTTCTTGGGTGGCGAAGAGTTACCGGGTGTGGTAGCATTACAGGACAAAGGAACGCTTTAAATGACAACCGGTATGGACTTAATAAAAGATATCTCGGTAACTTCGCCATCGAAGATTGTAATGCTGGTAATCGACGGACTGGGAGGATTGCCCGACCCGCAAACGGGCAGGTCGGAGCTGGAGACGGCCCGAATCCCCAATCTTGACGCTCTGGCTGCCAGCGGAATTTGCGGTCTGGCCGACCCTATAGCCCCGGGTATTACCCCCGGCAGCGGACCTGGCCACCTGGCGCTCTTCGGGTACGACCCCGTCAACAGCAACATCGGGCGCGGCGTGCTGGAGGCTGTCGGCATCGACGTTGAACTTCAGCCGGGCGATGTAGCGGCACGCGGTAATTTCTGCACCATTGATGGCAAGGGCATTATTACCGACCGTAGGGCCGGACGTATCTCCACCGAGAAATGCGCCGAGTTATGCAAACTACTCGACGGTATCTCATTCAATGGCGTAAAGATTATGGTCTATCCTGTCAGGGAGCACCGTTTTGTGACCGTCTTTCGCGGCGAGGAGTTAAGCCCTGAACTTTCCGAGTCTGACCCTTCACGAACAGGGGTTGCACCTGAATCAATCAGGGCGAAATACCCGGAAGCTGCCGGAACGGCAAATATCGTCAATCAATTTATTGATGAGGCTAAATTGAGACTGGCCGAACATCATCCGGCTAATATGCTTCTACTGCGCGGCTTCGCTAAAAAACCTCGGTTCCCCACCATGCAGGAAATATACAAACTGAACCCGCTGGCTATCGCCGTTTACCCGATGTATCGTGGACTTGCCAGGCTGGTCGGCATGGAAGTCGCCCGAACAGGCACAGCTCTCGAAGATGAGTTTCAAACACTGCAGGATAGTTTTAAAATATACGACTTTTTCTTCCTGCATGTAAAGTGGACGGATAGCGCCGGCGAAGACGGCGATTTTGCCCGCAAGGTGAAAGTCCTGGAACAGGTCGATGCGGCTTTGCCCGGTCTGACATCTCTGGAGCCGGAAGTACTGGTGGTAACCGGAGACCACTCTACTCCGGCGGTGCTCAAGGGCCACAGCTGGCACGCGGTTCCGGTCCTCCTCTGCTCGAAGTACTGCCGCACGGACACTGTAAAGGCGTTTTCAGAATCGGCTTGTGTAGCCGGCGGACTTGGCAGGATTCAATCTGCGGATATCATGCCCCTGGCTATGGCTAATGCTCTAAAACTGACTAAATTTGGTGCGTAGGGGTTCAAAAATGGCGCGTGTACCGATGATTGCCGGTAACTGGAAGATGAATACGACGGTAGATGATGCCGTCAAGCTGGTAAAGGCGATGCTGCCCGGGCTCGATGAGATAAGCGGTGTAGATAAAGTTATCTGTCCGCCCTTCGTGTCACTGGCGGCGGTGAAAAATATTATCGAAGGAAGCTCGATTAAGCTGGGGGCGCAGAATGTCTTTTATAAGGAAAAGGGAGCCTATACTGGTGAAATATCGCCGCAGATGCTTGCCGGACTTTGTGAATATGTTATCATCGGGCACTCCGAACGCCGTCAGTATTTCGGCGATACCGAGAAAATTATCGATTTAAGAATAAAGGCGGCTGTAGAGAATCTGTTAAAACCAATCTTCTGTGTGGGTGAGAGCCTGGAGGAGAACGAAGCGGGGAGAACAGAGGAAATCCTGACCCGCCAGCTTATGGCGTCCTGCGACCGCCTGTACTTCTTCGGCGGCATGGTTATCGCTTACGAGCCGGTGTGGGCTATCGGCACGGGTAAGTCGGCTACCAGCGAAGAAGCCAATAAGACCATCGGCTTCATCCGGCAGTTGATACGTCACCGGCACGGCGGTGAAATTGCCGATAGTGTCCATATCTTGTATGGTGGTAGCGTTACCGCCAATAATATCACCGAATTAATGAATAAACCGGAGATTGACGGTGCTCTGGTCGGCGGAGCCAGCCTTAAAGCCGGTGATTTCTTGAGCATCGCTCAACAGGCCTCGGAGATACGGGGCATTTCCTGATGGCATGAACCGTATTGTCGCTATCGTCGGTCCTACGGGTATCGGCAAGAGCCGCTTGGCTCTGTATCTAGCGGGTCGATTCAACGGAGAGATTATCAGCGCCGACAGCCGTCAGGTGTACCGTTACCTGGATATCGGCACGGCCAAGCCGTCCCCGCATGAGCTGTCCCTCGTTCCACACCATCTTATTGATATAATTAACCCCGATGATGATTTCAGCCTGGCCATATATCAGAGAATGGCTAATCAGGCTATTGAGGAAATTTTTAAGCGTAATCGGAAGCCCTTTCTGGTGGGAGGCACGGGTTTATACGTCAAGGCGGTGCTGGAAGGATGGCAGGTGCCGGGAGTTTCTCCCAACCCTGAATTCAGGTATAATGTAGAGAAGAAGGCCATTGAGAGCGGTATCGACGAATTATACGAAGAGCTTGTCAGGGTAGACCCTGAAGCGGCGCTAAAGATTGACCATCGCAACGTACGCCGGGTAATCAGGGCGCTAGAGGTGCATGCCGGGGCCGGGAAGCCGTTTTCGAAGCTCGGCAAGAAAAAAGCCCCGGCTTTTAATTCCTTTATCATCGGCTTGACGGCCGATAGACAATCGCTGTACAACATGGTCGACCGCAGAGTGGATGAAATGATGGAGCGCGGTCTCGTGCAGGAAGTAGAAAATTTGCTGAAAATGGGGTATCATTTAGACTTAACGTCCATGTCCGGCATCGGCTACCGGCAGGTCGGACAGTATCTTAAAGGGGAGCTTGCCCTGGAGGCGGCGGCGGAGAAAATTAAAACGGAAACGCACCGTTTTATCCGGCACCAGTACGCCTGGTTCCGGCTGAAGGACGAGAAAATACACTGGTTCGATATGGAGAGCCAGGGAGATAGTGAGATAGAGAAAGAGCTGGCGGAGTTTTTAAAAGGCGAATAGTCGGGGTTAGAAAGAGAGACAATAATGGACTTTGCCAAGATGCAGGGCGCTGCCAACGATTTTGTCGTGGTGGACGCGCGTAATATAAACCGCGACTGGTCCAAAGTGGCCGTAGCCGCGTGCGACCGTCATCTGGGTATCGGTGCCGATAGCCTGCTCTTGCTGCTTTCTTCCGATAGTGCCGAATTCCGTATGCGTATTTTTAATACCGACGGCTATGAAGCCGAGACCTGCGGCAACGGTATCAGGTGCCTGGCCAGATACGTCCTGGAGAAAGGCTTGGTCAGTCCGGATGCGGAAGAGATAACGATAGAAACGGTAGCCACCATCAACCGGGTTACGTTTGAACGGGAAGGCGGTAAGGTTGTAAAGTTCCGGGCCAACATGGGCAAGCCCAACTTTAACGCCGGTAATATCCCGGTAAATTTAAAGTCGGGAGAAAACGGCGTAGTTGACATAAAAGATATGTTAAGCTATAAGGTCAAAGTAAACGGGACTGGCCTGACACTCAACCTCGTGTCTATGGGAAACCCGCATGCCGTTCATTTTTGCCAGGGGCCGGTGGCTGATTTTCCGTTATCTAACATCGGGCCTCTGGTGGAGAATTTGCCGGTCTTTCCCAATCGCGTCAACTTCGAGATAGCCAGGGTGCTTGATGAAAAGCATCTGGAAGCCCGTGTTTGGGAGAGGGGTGTCGGAGAGACATTAGCCTGCGGCAGCGGCGCCTGTGCCATAGCGGTTGCTTCGAAGAAACTGGGATATACCGAACGTATCGTAGATATCAAACTGCCCGGCGGAGTGCTTGAAGCCGAATGGAACGGAAGCGGTGAGGTGATACTGGGCGGACCAGCGGAGATAGTTTTCCAGGGAAAATGGCCGGATTGAGGTGTGATTTATGAAAATAGCCAGAAGAATAGAACAATTAACGCCATACCTGTTCGTCGAGATAAATAAGAAAATAGCCGAAAAAAAGGCTAAGGGTGAGGACATAGTCAGCTTCGCTATCGGCGACCCTGATATTCCCACGCCGGCACATGTCATTGAGGCACTCTGCAAGGCGTCTCAAGACGCGGCTAACCATCGTTATCCGGAGTCGGAAGGTCTGCCGGAGCTACGCCAGGCTATCGCCGCATGGTATCAGAAGCGCTTTAATGTGTCCCTCGACCCGGAGGCCGAGGTGTTGCCGCTCATCGGTTCCAAGGAGGGTATCGGGCATATCGCTTTTTGTTTCATCGACCCCGGGGATACCGCCCTGGTGCCGGACCCGGCGTACCCGGTCTATGCTATCGGTACGCAACTGGCCGGCGGACGGCCGTACTATCTGCCGCTCAAAGAGAGTAACGATTTTCTGCCCGACCTGAACGGCATACGCGATTATATTCTGGAGAAGACGAAGCTGCTATGGATTAACTACCCCAACAACCCCACCGGGGCCGTTGCCGAGCTCGATTTTTTCAATCGGGTGGTTGAATTCGCCGGGAAGCACGAAATACTCGTCTGTCACGACGGGCCGTACTCGGAGGTGGCTTTTGACGGGTACCAGCCTGTGAGCCTGATGCAGGCCGAGGGTGCCAGGGATGTGGGTGTGGAGTTCCACTCGTTCTCCAAGAGCTATAACATGACCGGCTGGCGTATTGGCATGGTCGTCGGTAATGCCGAGGCGGTAGGTGCTTTAAGGACATTAAAGTCGAATCTCGATTCGGGGATACCACAGGCGGTTCAATACATGGCCATCGAAGCGTTAAACGGGCCGCAGGATTGTATCGCCGAGCATAATAACACCTACCAGAGACGCCGCGACCTGATTGTTGAAGTATTGACCAATATCGGCCTGGAGGTTACGTTGCCCAAGGCCAGCCTGTACGTATGGGCCAAGGTCCCCGAAGGATATAACTCGGTTGATTTTACGACTGATTTGCTCGACCAGGTGGGTGTGGCGGTCACCCCCGGTGTAGGGTATGGCCGTAGCGGCGAGGGGTATGTGAGGTTATCGCTGACCATCCCGGATGCGGCGCTGGTCAAGGGGCTATCGCGGCTTTCCGGATGGCGTAATACGCGGCGACTGACACCGAAAAAGTAATTTGACATAATCCTGTTTAGAGGAGAATAGTATCGCCAGGAACGCAATTGTTACCAGGGCCGAGCCGGAGAGAGCCCTTCTGCTGGCGGTGGCTCATAAGGGGAGCAGGGGAAGGGAATCAGCCCAGAATTCGGTAGAAGAACTGGCACAGCTGGCGGGCGCTGCGGGGGCTCATGTCGTCGGGAGAATTATCCAGCAGCTGCCGGCGCCTTCGCATGACTTCTACATAGGCAAAGGCAAGCTCGAAGAACTCCAGGCTCTCAAAGAAAGCAGTGAATTCACTGTCCTTCTTCTCGATGACGAGCTTACGCCGAACCAGCAGCGGAACCTGGAAGAAGCCCTGAACATCAAAGTAATCGACCGTGCGGCGCTGATTCTGGATATTTTCGCCAAACGCGCCCGCACCCACGAGGGGCGTCTTCAGGTAGAACTGGCCCAGCACCAGTATCTCCTGCCCCGTCTGGCCGGACAGTGGCGACACCTGGAAAGGCTCGGCGGCGGTATCGGAACCAGGGGCCCCGGCGAATCGCAGCTGGAGACAGACCGCCGTCTGATACGCCGCAAGATACAGCATCTTAAAGAGCAGACCGAGACGATAAGAAAACACCGTGCCCTCTATCGAAAGAAACGCCGCAAGAGCGGCATGCCCGTGGTAGCGCTGGTCGGCTATACCAACGCCGGTAAAAGCACGTTACTGAATGCCCTCTGCCGGGCGGATATTTACGCGGACGACCGTCTCTTTGCCACCCTAGACCCCACCACCCGTCGGCTGGCACTCCCTGATAAAAATGTGGTGCTGGTTACCGATACCGTCGGCTTTATACGCAAGCTCCCGCCGACTATTATCGATGCTTTCCGGGCGACCCTGGAAGAGCTTGGCGAGGCAACTCTGCTGCTGCACGTGGTTGACCTTTCTTCCCCGGATGCGCCGGAGCAGTGCCAGACGGTCGAGGATATCCTTGGTGAGTTGGGGCTGGCCGATAGACCGCGTATTACGGCGCTGAATAAGATAGATTTACTGCTGGATTCCAGCCGTGTCTGGGATGAAAAATCGGCGCTGGACTATTTCTCAAATCAGGAAGTACCCACTGACGAGGATACAGTGCATATTTCGGCGGTAAAGGAATGGGGGTTAGATGGGCTACTGGAAGTGGTAGGCCAAAGTCTGACCAGCGATAGGGTTGGAAAGTTGACATAATAATGATGTGGTGAAAGCGTTTTTCTTGAAGGAGGTCGGCATGACGTTAGAGGAAATGGAAAAGAGGCTCAAGGTTTTAGAGGACATAGAAGCGATTAAGAACATGCATAACGATTATATCTACGCGCTGGCGAGCCAGCAGTGGGACGATATGCTGGACTGCTTTGCCGAGGATGCCGTGGCAGATATCTGGACGCACGGGCCGCGCCGCGGTAAAAAAGAAATAGGTGAGTTGTTCCAGGGGTTTGAGGGTAAGATACTGCCGACGCACGGGCACCTGGTGGCCCAGCCGGTTATCAAGGTAGATGGGGATACGGCGGAGGGCTACTGGATTTTATACCTCTTCATAGACGAACCGTCGACGCAATATTTCCAGGGAAAGTACGAATGCAGGTACGTCCGGGAAAGAGGCGACTGGAAATTCAGCTACCTGAAGTATATACGCCCCTGGCCGCCCCTCCCCGAAGCTGAGACGCGCTAGAATCGAAATCTGGGCGTTTTAAGGGTCTGGTTAAGGGAATTTTACCTTTTGACCGGCCCTGCGGTGGATTACAGGGCTTTACAGTTTTAGTTTTTTGGCGACACGTCCCCCGTTATTCCCCCCTGATATCATTGAACCTCACCCCCTTGGTCCCCCTCTCCTGACAAGGCTTTCAGCAGGAGAGGGGGAAAAGTATTAGAAAGAGGGGCTTACACCCCTCCTAAACAACTCACTTCTGTCATTCTGAGCGCTCTCCCCTGTCAGTCTGAGTGTAGCGAAGAATCTAGGTGAGGGGGCGGGAGCATTCCCGAACTGCCCGAGAATCAGTACACTATTACATCCTGCAATATCTTTCTCCCTTTCGTAAAGGGAGATTAAGAGGGATTTAAGAAACCGCCCCTCTTAAACACCCCGCTATGACGTCATTCCAGCGAAAGCGGGAATCCAGACCTGAAAATACGGGCAGGTGATAAGTTTACATAATACACTTGACTTATTAAGGTATAATGGGGGTATGGATGTAGGAGATTGGATAACCCTTGGAGCAGTCCTAGTAGCATTAGGAATAGGTGTTGCATCTATTTTGTATACTCAAAGTCTACAGAAAAAAGAACGTAAAGAGAAATTATTAAATGAGATTATTGAGTGGGCAGAAAATGTTACAAGAGTTAATTTTGGTGGAGAAATTACAGCTGCACCAAGCAAAGTAATACAGGGAAGACTTGCTAATGTGAATAGATTATTAGGATGTCAATTACTTGAAGTCAAAGGAAAAGGAATAATTAAACAATCTGCGTTGTCAATTAATCAAGAGTTAGGTGATGCTGTGAATAATATTTTAAACTCCCTTAATGTCGTTATTAACGTTTTAAAACAAGGAGTACCATATGATGAGAGTGAAGAAGCAAAAGGAATTCTAATAGCCAACAATAGTGTTTTAGAGCAGAACATTCGTAATTTACTTAATATGGTCTCCGAATCTAGAAAAACCAAGCCCTGAAATCGAAATCTGAGCGCCTTGATAATATTTTCCGTGGAAAATATCGCGGGATTGTTTATTTTGAGGGTTTCCGGCGGAGTCGCGGAAAGTACATCGGCACGTCCCGTATGTACTGTTTATAATCCTCGCCGAAACGCGCCAGCAGCATCCTCTCTTCACAGCGCGAGAGGTAATGCAGAAAGGCGATGATAATAATCAATACCGCCAGGCCCGCCAGCGACGTACTGTACAGGAGCATTCCCAGGTAAAGCAGTATCTCGCCGATGTATATCGGGTGCCGGACGAACCCGAAGACGCTCTTCCTGATAACGTGCGGTTTTTCTCTAACCTGGACGAAAACTATAGTCAGGCCGGTCAACGCCAGGTAAGCCGAGATAATTAACACGATAATCCCGAGCGGTAATCTGACAGCGAAGAACGGAATGTAATCGTCGAGAAGAGTGGAGTATTTGAAAAAGAAGGCGTCGGTTATCCACACGGCCAGGAAGAGAATAAAGAGTATAGCCTGACCTGCATCGCCGAGTTTATGTTCGCCGGTAAGGTCGTCGCGATGTCTATGAGTTCGCAAATTATTCAATTAATTATGTCAACCTCTAAAGAGCAAAATATCTGGGGCGCACAATATATGTTATGTAGTGTTACACACGTAGAATAAGTAATTTACATAATAACAACGGGTGCTCCCCTGCTTATTTCTCCCGGATTTTTAAAATACCCTGAGGTAATGTATTAATTTTTATCCGCCCAGCTTTTTTACCATCTCCACAACATCTTTACCGGCGGCGCGGGCCTCCTCCAGCGCCGTAGTGCCGATGCCGGCCCCCTCTCCGGTTTTAACATCGCCTTTTTCGCGTCCGTAACCAATTGCCCCCTGCACCGGCACCATCCCCTGGGACATAAACCAGCCGTAAAGCTGTACGCGTGTTTGACCGCCGCCTATCTTCCTTAATGTGAGAACGGAAGCCGCCACTTTTCCCTTCAACGGGTGGTCCTTCAGGTAACAGAACGTGCGGTCGATGATGGCTTTTGCCTGCGCGGTGACATAATTGAAATAGACCGGACTCCCGAAAAGTATCGCGTCCGCCGCCTCCATTTTGGGATATAACGACTGCATATCGTCGTTTATCTTGCACTTGCCCGTCTTAAAGCAGCTATGACAGCCGTCACATCCCGCGATATTCTTATCGTATACCAGAAAGGTATCCGTTTCCGCCCCAAGCTCTCGCGCCGCCGCCAGGGCCTCCTCTATCATTATCTCGGTATTACCGCCCTTGCGTGGGCTGCCGACAATTCCCAGAACCTTCATGTCGAGTACCTCCTTTGCTACCCAATTAGTATAGGCAGTCGGAGCCTTTTTCGCAAACCTGACCGCCGGGCTTTATGAAACCTTAATCAAACCTTTATCAAACCTTAATAAAAACCTATTCGCCATGCCGCCGGGCTTTAATATAATGAAAATAGTATGGGGAATTTCAGCGGCGGCATCTTTAAAATCGTGACTTTCGCCTTTATCGCAATGATTATAATGCTTACATTGCCCCGGTTAAGTCCGGTTATTTTCCCGGCTCTTCCGGAGCCTTCACCAGCGTTCGATTGCGATGACGGCACGTTAAGAATGTACCGGTACTTCGAGGGACTGGGAATCGATTCGATACCGATTGTGGGCAACCTGGACATGGATGGCGAAGAGTATATGGAGTGCAACCATGTCTGGCTGCTGGTAGAATCCGGCGACAATGACATCGCTTACGACTGGGGAATACCGCGTTTCGACCGGCAGCACTACGAGGGATATACCATAAGCCTGGATTACCTTAAGTACGCCGTGGCGGAGGACAAACAAGGTGTGGATTTGGCGGCTTTACTGGAGAATTAGCCTCAAAAGTGGGCTCGGTAGGATTCGAACCTACGACCAACCGGTTATGAGCCGGCCGCTCTGCCGCTGAGCTACGAGCCCCTGTTTAGCCCGGGTTTACGGGCACTCTTCTCCCCAATAACTCCCCTGCCCGTCTCATTATTTTACTCTGACCGCACCCTCAATATCAAGGGATAATAAATTCTCTGTTATCCCGCACAAACGTTGTAATTAGGCGTATTTTAAGGAAAGTCTCGGGAAATGCCGGGGGCATAATAAAAAAGTGTTTGTATTATGTAAATTTGTGTCCCTAGTGTTTGAATTACAGCCTGAATAATAGTAATATAGGTTAAGCAAAAATCGGGAGAATCGACTCTGAACATGGCCGACTGGCAAGTTACCGCTACGACTATTTACTGCGACGCCGTTGATGATGAAGTAACATTGATAGTATCGGCGGATGGCACGGTAAAATGTACCGGCCACCAGAGATACTTAAAGCCCGGCAAAGAAACGGCTAAAGAAATGAAAAAGAAAAGCCAGCGGTCTGGCAAGCAGATTGAGTGCCAGGGGTTGGAGTGTTTCAGGGTAACGGAATACAAGGCTAGTTTGTTGGGTAAGAAGTGACGATATCAGATAAAGATAATACTAAACAAAGCAGCCCCGACGAGGCCAAGATAAAGATTGAAAACCTTTCACTCTCCTTCGGCGGTGTCAGGTCCCTGATTGATATCAATGTTGATATCAGGGATAAAGAAATCCTGGCTATAATCGGACCCAACGGCGCCGGTAAGACCTGCCTGCTAAACTGTATCAACGGTTTTTACAAGCCGCAGCAGGGTGATATCTACTTCGAGGGCAGGAGAATTACCCGCGTACGCCCCGATAAGGCTGCCAGAATGGGTCTCGCCAGGACCTTCCAGAACATCGAGCTTTATACCGGGTTGAGCACCCTGGATAACATTATGGCAGCCCGCCATGTGCTGATGAACCAGAACGCGCTCGGCAGCGCCCTATATTTTGGGTGGGCGCACAAGGAAGAAATTACTCATCGAAAGACCGTGGAAGATATAATCGATTTTCTGGAAATAGAATCGATTCGCAAGACAACCGTCGGCGTTCTACCCTACGGAATGCGCAAACGCGTGGAATTGGGAAGGGCCTTAGCCCTGGAGCCAAAGGTTTTACTCCTTGATGAACCGATGGCGGGCATGAACCTCGAGGAAAAAGAGGATATCGCCCGCTTCATCATTGATATCTTTGAGGGTCAGGGTGTCACCTATCCGGATACACCCGTTTTACAGGACGGTGTCAGCTGCATTGTTCTTGTCGAACATGATATGGGGGTGGTCATGGACATCGCCGACCGTATCATCGTTCTTGATTTTGGCCGTAAGATTGCCGAGGGCACGCCTGAAGAAATTAAAAATAACCCTGAAGTTATCGCCGCTTACCTCGGCGAGGAAAAGAAGTAGCCGCCGTTCGCCTTATTCCCACTTCCGCTCGTCGGTAATCCCCTGCCTGTCCTCCGGTATGCTGCCCTGCTCAACGAATTCTATTTTATCTATCTTGATGCGACAGGTGTCCTGGAATTTTTTATTAATGCCTTCGGTAAATTTTGCCTTATCCGCACTGGTGTCTTTCAACTCTAGCTTGAGAGTTATCTCGTCGCGGTGCTGACGACGACCCACGACCAGCTGGTACCGGTTGACTTGGCTGAAGCCGGTAATCGCCTGCTCCGCCTGTTTGGCCACGACAAACATACCCCGTACCTTGACGGCGTCCCCTGCCCTGCCGACGATGCCCGTAATCCGGTGAGCCGTCCGGCCGCAGGGGCATTTTCCCGTAACATACGAGGAAAGGTCACCGGTGCCGAATCGGATAAGTCCCCAGTCCTTATTAAACAGCTGCGTGGTGACTATTTCTCCGATTTCGCCGGGGCCCAGCTGTTTCCCCGTCTCGGGGTCGACTATCTCGGTAACATACTCATCCATGAGGTGCATCCCGGACTTCTGGTGACACTCGTAAGCGATGGCGCCGCCCGGCTCGGTGACGGCGTAGGCCTGGTACGTATCAATATCGTAGTCCCCCTCGAAGGTCTTGCGGAGGGAAGGCGGCAGCATCTCACCGGTAAACCAGGCGCGCTTTAAGGAGAAATCCTTTTTAAGGTTAAAGTCCATTTCCTCGGCCCGATTGATAACGGCCATCAGGAAGCTGGGCGTGCCCACGAAGCAGGTTACTTTGAGGTCCTTCATTATCTGTATCTGGAGGTCGGTATTACCGGTGCCGGCCACGACCACCGTCGCTCCGCAGTCGCGTATGCCTTCGTGGAAGAGAATGCCCGCGGGAGACATGTGGTAGGTGAAGGTGTTTATAGCTACGTCGCCCTTCCTGAACCCGGCCGCCCAGAACGACTTGGCGAACCATTTGATGCTGGAAGGTTGAATCTCGTAAATCGGGCCGGGGGATATAAATACGCGCTCGATGTCTTCCAGAGGTGCGGCGGCGGCTCCCCCGTAAGGCAGATTCTCCTTCTGCATCTCCAGGAGGTCGGTCTTACGGGTAACGGGCAGCTTTTCCATGTCTTTTACCGTGCGAATCTGGTCGGGGATGACCCCGGCCCGGTCGAGGAGTCTTTTCACGGCGGGAGAATGTTTATAAGCATGGTGTATATGCTCTGCCAGCTTGCGGTTGAGATATTGCTCCCGGGCTGCCGCTGACATCGTTTCCAGTTCGTCGAAGAACTCATCCTTCTTTACAGCCATCTCTTTCTCCTCTTGTAGTGCTTCACTTCGCGGTAGCTTTTCTTGGTGCCCAGCGACGAAAGTCCCATATAAAACTCTTTTACGTCCTCGTTGTTTTTAAGGAAATCGGCGGTGCCGTCGAGCACGACCCGCCCGTTCTCCATGACGTAGCCGTAATCGGCGATGCTCAGGGCAATCCGGACATTCTGCTCCACGAGCAGGACCGAAGTATTTTGCTCGGTATTAAACCGCCGGATAATATCGTATATTTCCTCGACCAGCAGCGGCGCCAGTCCCAGCGAAGGCTCGTCCAGCATCATCAGCTTGGGGGTAGCCATCATCGCCCGGCCGATGACGAGCATTTGCTGCTCCCCGCCGGAAAGGTAGCCGGCCGTATTCCGGCGCAGGTCCTTAAGGCGGGGAAAGTAGTCGTAGACCATATCCAGGTCCTGCCTGACCGCGGAGCGGTCGCGGCGGTTATGCGCGCCGACTATCAGGTTCTCCTCGGTATTGAGGTGCTCGAAGACGTGGCGGCCTTCCAGTGCCTGGATGATACCCAGTTTCCCTATCTCTTCGGCGTTTTTCTTATCTATTCTCTCGCCGTTCCACTCGATGCTGCCGTCGGTCACCTCCCCCTCCTCGATGTGGAGCAGCCCCGATATCGCTTTGAGGGTGGTGCTCTTGCCGGCGCCGTTGGCCCCGAGGAGCGCGATTATTGCGCCGTCTTCCATGGCCATGGATACGCCGTGCAATACCCTTATGACATTGAGATAGGTAACCTCAATGTTGTTCAGTTTGAGCATATTTGATTCTCCCCTGATGGGTGGGGGCTCCGCCGCGGCGGAGCCCCGTTCTACGTGTTACTTGCCAAACCAATCGAAGTCTTCGTACCTGACTGCCGGCGCATCAATCCAGTCGGTCAGCGGTACGATATTGCCGCTTTGGACCTGGAAGACGCGTACCGATTTCGACAGGCGGTTATCATCTTCCGAATAGCTTACCGGGCCGTGCAGTCCATCGACATCATAGTTATTTAGCTTCTGAATGCCCTGTTCCTCCAGGGCTTTCCATGATTCGGCGTCGCCCTTGGCGAGAACATCATATCCGGCATTCTTGACGGCTTCTTTGAGAATTTCCGCTATGATAAGGCTCTGTGCCCAGCACGTGATGTAGTCCATGTTGCCGGCGTCCTTGGGGTGGTTTTTCTCCATGTATTCCGTCATCTTGGCCATAGCGGGAACATCATCGCCCCAGTTTACCGTGGGGAACACGCCATAAACACCTTCAGTAACATCAGCTCCGGCAATATCAATCAGCGCCTTGGTGTAGCCGGCGTGGCCCGAGCCGATAGTGATGCCGGGGAACATGTCCAGTTCGTAGGCGTTCTTAACGACTATCGCCGTCGGTGCCGGTGTGCTGGAGATGTAAAGGACATCGGGATTTAACGCCTTGATTCGGGTCAGGGATTCCATCTCGGAGGTTGTGGTCTTGGAATGTTCTTCGGTAGCCACAATCTCAATACCCATGTCGGCGGCATAAGCCGTGGCGGCGTCCTTGGCGCCATAGCCGGTGGAGTTGTTCAGCAGGTGCATCGCCATCTTGGGTTTGCCTTCACCTTTCCAGATGTTATCCATGTAATACTTGGCGAACACCAGGAAGTCATCGCCGTAATCGGGCATCTGACCGTAAATATGCTGCGGAGGCCGGTAGATAATCGGCGAGGAGAAGGCGGCCATACCGGGGAATCCGGCCCGGTTGGCAATCTCCATGGAAGCCGTCATCATGGCCGAAGAGGATGTAGTATACATCAGACAGCCCTCATCCATGAAGTTCTTGACAATGGTAACTATCTTGGCCGCATCGTAACCGTTGTCTCGCCAGATGACCTCAATCTGGTATCCTTCCACACCACCGAGTTCTTCATTGATGTATTTGATACAGTCAAGGTTGGCATGCCCCATGGGGGCACCCTTCTCGGCAGCGGGTCCGGTCGTCGGCGTGGTGATGCCTACTTTCAGTGTTTTACCCTCCGTACTGGGTTCACCACAGGCGCTGACCAAGGGCATTACCGCAATTATTAGCGCGAGGCATACGATTGTGGTGATAATTAACGTCCTGTTTTTCATTTTTCCCTCCTCTTAATATTTATCAGTTCGTTGTTCTGGTTGCCATCTGTGAACTACATACCCCATACCCCCTTATACTTTGTATTTAATATGAAAACGGCCACAGGCGATAGGCCGACTTAAATAACGCCCAGCGGTGGGCCAATCCCCTCGGTTCCAGTATCAGGAAAAGCACTATTACCAGCCCGAAGAGCATCGGGGTAACGCCGGTGGCAAATCCCGAGGGAAACATGGTAAACGAGCTCTCCAAAAAGGGAACCAGCTCCACGGTAAGTAATTGCTGCAGAATTCTGATAAAAACCACGCCGAAGATGGGGCCTATGGAAGTGCCCAATCCGCCGATGATAATCATGCCGACGTAAAGAATCGACTCCGTAAAGCTGAACTGCTCGGCGTTGAGGAATCCTATCCAGTGGGCGAGCAGAGCCCCGGCGATACCAGCGAAGAAGCAGCCGATGAAGAAGGCCAGCAGCTTGTAATAAAGGAGATTCACGCCCATAACCTCGGCGGCAAGGTCGTTATCGCGGATGGCGATGAATGCCCTGCCTACCTTTGTCCTGGTCAGGTTCTTGGCAAAGAAAACACACAGAGCGGCAATAATAATAATAAGATAAAACTGGCTCGATTCGCTGCGGAAGACCAGCCCCCCTATGGAAGCATAGGGCACCTTGATACCGAGGAAGCCGCCGGTAAAACCCCAGTGGTTGATGACCCATATGATGATAAACTGGGCGGCGATAGTAGTAATGGCAAGGTAAAATCCCTTGACGCGTACCGATGGTAAACCGAAGATAATGCCGATTAACCCGGAGACAACGCCGGCGCCGATGAGTCCCACCAGGAAAGGCATTTCCAGTCGGTTGGTCAGTATGGCGGCAGTATAAGCTCCCACGGCGATGAAGCCGGCATGTCCGATTGATAATTGACCGCAGTAGCCGACCAGTATGTTCAGTCCGATAGCGGCGATGAGGGTAATGCCGATAAGATTGAAGACTCCCAGCCAGTAGTTGCTGAAATACAGCGGCGCCGTGAAGATAATAACGAGAAGGCCGATGAGCAGCACCCAGTGGGTCTTGGTGCGCACTATAGCCATGTCTTCAGCGTAGTTATGGTTACGCGTCCCGCACGGTAAGCTCATCTTATATCCTCTCTATGCGCTCCTCTCCGAACAGCCCGTAGGGCTTGATAACCATGACGATTATAATGATAACGAAGGGTATAATATCTTTGACCCCGGCCCAGATATACGGCGTCAGGTAGCCGCCGCCGAGGCTTTCACAAAGACCGATAATCGGGCCGGCGATGATAGCTCCGGCGAAGGAGTCCAGCCCGCCGAGTATCACCACGGAAAAGGCTTTCAGCCCGGTCTCGACCAGCCCGTGGGTAATGCCGCCGATACTGGATATCAGGATGCCGCCGATAGCCGCCACGCAGCAGGCGAACATCCACGATGTGGAGAAGACCCTCGTCACGGGGATACCGCAGGCCTGCACTGCCATCTGGTCATCGGCGGTGGCCCGCATGGCGATACCCATCCTGTGGTAGCGGAAGAATGCGGTCAGTAAAATGAATACCACCAGGCAGATGACGATTACCCATACGTACTCCTGTGAGATAACCGCCGGGCCGATGTGTATTACGTCCCTGGGGAAGAGGCGGGGCAGAGCGTCGACGCTCCACGGCCAGATGAATGTTATCACTCCTTCGATAAAGTAGCCTATCCCCAGTGTGACGGTGATAAGCGATAGAATAGGCTGGGCGATGAGCGGGCGCAGGGCAAACCTTTCGATTACCCACCCTAAGAACAGGGCGAAGAGAATCACCAGCGGAAACGCAATATAAACGGGCAACTCGGCCTGTGCCAGCATTGAGTAGGTGAACCATGAAGAAATCAAGACTATCTGCCCCAGAGCGAGGTTGGCCACGCTGCTCGATTTCCAGACCAGGACGAATCCCAGGGCGATGAGTGAATAGACCATGCCCACCGATATGCCGGTGATAACAAACTGGAGTAGTTCAGCCATTTACCAGTATGCCCCTTTCCTAGATACTCCTTACCTGAATACTCGTGGTTACCTGGCCTTTCCGCCCGTCTCTATAGGTCACCGCTGCCTGTACGTCAACCTTATCCTTGTTGCCGTATAAAGCGTCAATTAAATCTTTATAACGTTCTTCCACGAACTCTCTTCGCAGCTTCCGTGTGCGCGTGAGCTCTGCCTCATCAGGGTCGAACTCCTTGTGCAACAGGACGAATTTCTGTACGCGGGATTGCTCCGGCAGATAACCGTTGACCCGCTCCAGGTCCTGCCGCACGAGGTCGGCCACCTCTTTCTTCTGGGAAAGGTCGACAAAGGTAGTATAAGGAATACGGTGGCGCTCCGCCCATTTCCCCACCATGGCGAAATCTATATTTAATATGGCCGAGACATAGTCTTTATCCTTGCCTCCTATGACCATAGCATCCTTGATATACGGACTGAACCTGAGCCTGCCCTCGATGTACTGGGGAGCGTACTTGGCGCCCGACTTCAGCTGGCCCATATGTTCCAGACGGTCCATGAATATCAGGTGCCCCTGCTCGTTGATATTGACGGCGTCCCCGGTATGGCACCAGCCATTTATGAGGGTTTCCGCCGTTTTCTCCTCGTTTTTATGGTAACCCTTGAACATGCAGTCGCTGGCAACCAGGAGTTCACCCTCGCTGGTTATCCGAAGTGAAGTGCCGAGTGACGGCCTGCCGACGCTCTCGAACTTTATTTCGCCTTTCCCATGAGATGAAATTAAGCCGGCTTCAGTGCTGGCGTAGCACTGCCTGAGCTCAACGCCGATGGCGTGGATGAGTCGGAAGGTATCCAGACTTAGCACCGAGCTTCCCGTCACGGCGAACCTTACCTTGCTAAGTCCCAGACGGTCTTTTAGCGGCCGGAATAAAGCTAAATAGGCGATACTGTGGAGAATACGCCAGAACAAATTCGGTGTTTTACCATCGAACTTGATATCGGCGATTTTATGCCCTACCGGCAGGAAGAGGTTATAGATGAAACGCTTCAGGGGATTGGCGTCCATCATCTTTACCTGGATTTCGCTGACCAGCCCCTCCCACTGCCGCGGGCCGTAGATAACGAAGTTCGGGCCAATTTCCCGGGTGTCTTCGGCGATAGTTTCCGGCTCCTCGGGGAAGTTGAGCTTGGCCCCCGTCAGTAAATGCGGGATGGTCGCGAAGAAACTGTCGCCGACCCAGGCCGCCGGGAAATTGGAAATCAGGTCGTCGTTCTCATCCAGCGGGTAACGGTCGACAAATCCCTGGGCTGTGGTTATCAGGGCGCGGTGGTTAAGCGTGGCCCCTTTAGGCAGGCCGGTAGTCCCCGATGTGTAGTAGATGAAAGCGATATCCTCGCCTTTACCTTCGTCCACATTCTGCTCGAAAAGCCCGGGGTGCGATTTTTCGTATTCCCTGCCCAGTCCTATTACCTCGTCGAAGCTGATGAGTATCGGGTCTTCGTAGTTGCGCAGTCCCTTAGGGTCCCAGTAGATGACCTTTTTCAGCAGGGGCAGCTCGTCCTTGATTTCCAGGAACTTGTCCGTCTGCTCCTGGTCGTTGACGATGGCGAATTTGGCGTCGGAGTGCTCGGCAACGTATTTAACTTCTGACGGAATAGAGTCGACGAAGATGCCCGTGGCGATGCCTCCGGCCGCCTGAGCCGCGAACTCGCCCCAGAACCACTGCGGCTCGTTGTCCCCGATGATGCAGACCACGTCACCGTGTGCCAGCCCCAGGCTTATCATACCCAGCGAGAAATGCTTGATGTTCTCGTAGTAGTCCTGCCAGCTGTACCTGTGCCAGACGCCGAACATCTTCATGGACATGGCTGTCCGTGAACTCCACCTGTCGCGATTGCTCTTAATAACCTGCGGAATGGTCTCTCTTTTTTCCATGTTGCTTGAAAGCCTGTTTTTTACCTCCATAAATTGAATTACCTCCCGACCGGGAGGTAATCTGTAACCCATCGATTGTAGCCAGTAATAGTCTGCCAATCTAAAAGTAAATCATCACCTCCCCGCGCACCTCCGTGCGCTTGGTAAAGATGAATTTCGGTTTCTCCAATTTACCGCGGATAATGGTCATTTCCGTAACACTTTCATACAGGCTAAACGACGGACTAGCTTACCATACGGGAGGTCGTCCTGTCAATTCAATTGAAGCTGAAACAGCCCGTTCTGTGCTCACGCCGTGGTAACGGTAGTGCCGGTAGCCTTGGCGATGAGCTTTCCATCCTGGTTGGTCACCGTCATCTCGGACACGCCGATACGCCGCCCGCTCTTAACTACACGGCATTCGGCGGTCAATTCATCGCCGCCGGCGGCGGCGGAAATCAGGTGGATATTGAACTGGGTGGCGATACTGGGGCTCACCAGTGAGTTCGTGGCGTAGGCGAAGGCCTGGTCGGCTATGGACATTACAATCCCCCCGAAGACCATGCCGTTAAAGTTCATATAGTCGGGCGTTAGTTTCATGGTTACTTTGGAGTACCCCGGGGATAGTTCTACCAGCTTAATTTTAAGAAAGGAAGCAATGGGTTCCCCGGCCTCTTTTTCTTTCAACTCCGCCACGTTATCGGACGGCTCGTTTTCCCTTGCTAACATCCTGCCACTTCCCTTCCGATGTTAATTTCGTTACATTATAGCATAACTTGTTGTCAGGCAAAATTACGGCATGTTGACAAACGGGGTGTATATATCTTCATAATAAAGCCGGATACTGTGCTTAAAGGAGGTAGCGATGTCCACCTATCTTATGCTGACGACTCTTACCGATTCGGGGCGAAAGGCCCTTCAGGATGACCCGGAGATTCTCAAGGAAATAAACAAAGAAGTCGAGTTTATGGGAGTAAAGATGCTGACCCAGTACGCGCTTCTCGGCCAGTATGATTTCGTCAATATTGTTGATGCTCCCAATAACGAGGCCGTAGCCAAACTGGCCATACGTTTAAGCGCCAAGGGAACCACTCAAACGTTGACTCTTGCCGCCATAAGTATTGAAGACCTCATTGCGACCCTGAAAGAAAGAGAACAACCCTGGTAATAACCGGATAGGAAGTGGCGGTATAATGCCCGGATAACCGTTCCTGCGCTTTATTCACCGTCGTGCCGGTCCCGGTCCTGGTCGTGAGATAATATTTGAGGATGAAATGCCAGATATGACAGGGAACCGAAGCAGGGAATTACCAGTATCGTTATTGCCCACGGTGCCTTACGCCGCCCGAATACTTTCTCTCTTGATGATAAATCATTGAGCATGATCCCGGCCAGTATCCAGTGCACGATACTGAAGAGGACAATCCTTATAATCCAATCGAGATCCATGCCCAGACTCCGATACTTTATTAGCTAATATACTATGATACTATATGTTCGCAGGAAAAGTCTGGTAAGGTGAACGTGATTAATTCAGTCTCTCAATTCAGTCTGTCTTGAGTTGAGATACATCCCGGAATATAGAAATCTGGCAGACTGTCCCGTCATTATCGGTGAAGGGCGCCGCCATCACTTCATAAGTTCTGCCGTTAGGACATCGGCATTGCCAGTTACAGATTCGCTTATCTTTAATGGTGGTGGTGATTTTACAGTCCTGACACGGCGTATCAATATTATGCAGGTGTTTATAGCAGGTGACTTCGGTGCCCTCACCGAAGTTCTTCGTCATAGCGGTATTCATGAACCGTATTCGATAGTCCGGGTCGGTAATGACAACGCCGTCGGCCATACTTTCTATTACGTTCAGCATCCTGTCTTTCTGGCGGGTGTGGGTCGTTTCGATTTTCCGGCAATTTTCCTCCTCGTTGCGCAGCCTGGCCACAAGGTAACCGATGACTCCAGCGAAGAAGGTGAATATCACCATTCTAAGTAATGGGTCGGGATAGGGGGAGATAAAGAAAGCGCGCGGCAGGAATATAATAAAGCTTATCAGGGTAATAATAATCGCCCCTTTTATCCTGGCGGTATAGCCGGCGTAGACTATCGGGGCCAGGAAAAGCAGGCGGTGTACATCGTGGACGCCGTAGAAAAAGTTCTTACGCAAAACTTCCCAGGTAGTCCAGTCCACCAGCTCTCCGAAGTAATAAAAAAGCGTGCATACTACCAGAAGCAGCGGCAGTATGAACGATTTGAAAGTGACTTTACGCATTATTTCTTTACCTCCCTCATCCGCTTAAGGAGTGTTATTTCATCAAAAAAAGGGCTTTTCGCAAGGAGTAAATCCCCTATCGTTGCCCCTTTTCCCGATTGCATTCTATATGCGTTTATTACAGCAACCGTCTACTTGACTTCTACAGCCACCTTCTTTTCCTTGACGCGTGCAGCCCGTCTGGCTCTGGCTTCCCTGATGGCGGTGTAGATGCCGCCCAGGTTCAGGTACCATATAAACGCTACCGGGAGCAATATGATGGGGATTGCTACCACTAGAGCTACTATAATTTGCCATTCCATTTTATTTAACGTCCTCTCTTGATATTGTAGCGGGTTTTTTATGACTTTATGTCTACCGTTGTCCTGACCTTCTTTTGCCGGGCAACACGTCTGGCTCTGGCTTCCTTAATAGCGGTATAAATACCGCCGATATTCAAATACCAGACATAGGCTGCCGGGAAGAGAATAATCGGTATCGCTATTACCAGTGCTATTACTAATTCCCATTGCATCGTGGTAATCTCCTTTCAAGACCATCTTCTGGTTCTCAATATAATTCTATCACTAGGATGTAGAAATATACTTCTGTCTTGCTACCTATTTTCAGCCTGCGCATTTTAGGTATTTATACTTATAAATCACCAGAGACATTAAGTAATAGCGGGGTTTGAGGACTTTTTTATTAGGGTGTATGATTATGGTATAAATAATAGAATGACGGGGCGTGTCATATGGAAAAAATCAAGATATTAATTGCTGACGACCATGCCGTGGTGCGGGATGGCACCCGCCAGATTCTGGAGGCAGAAGTGGATATGGACGTAGTCGCGGAGGCCGCAGATGGCGCCGAGGCGGTGAAACTGGCCGGAAGCGCCCGGCCGGATGTCGCCATCGTCGATATTGCCATGCCTGGAGTCGATGGCATTGAGGCTACCCGGCAAATTAAGTCGCTGTATCCCTCTATCGCTGTGTTGATACTCTCCGCTTATGACGATGACCAGTTCGTTTTCAGCCTTCTGGAAGCGGGAGCGGCCGGTTATTTACTGAAAAGCGTGCGGGGTCGCGAATTAGTCGATGCCGTACGCCAGGTTTACGGGGGCGAATCTGTGCTGCACCCGACCATTGCCCGTAAAGTCCTTAATCGTTTCGTGCCAGCTCCCGGCAAGACGGCAGGTCAGAAACCTTCTGAAGTTTTAAGCGAACGGGAATTGGAAGTGCTTAAATCGGCGACGCGTGGATTGAGCAACCAGGATATCGCCGACGAGCTTTGTCTAAGTCTACGTACCGTTCAGGCACACCTGGGGCATATCTTCAACAAGCTTCAGGTGAGTTCGCGGACCGAAGCCGTTGTGCGCGCCCTGAAAGAGGGCTGGGTTACTTTAGAGGATATACCCTGATAAAACTTGGTTAATAGGATGTTCGAGGTATAGCTTTGGTACGGTGTTTGGATACTGGCTGGATAGTAAAGACGCTTCGTAAACCCGGTTTCTGGCTTATTCTGGTTGTGCTGGCGCTTATCACCCTGCTCCACTACGAGGAAACCTTGGTTGTGCCGGCGTTTGTCAGCCAGTTTTCGGCCACTCTCGGCCTGTCACGCCACGCTTTTGAGAGAGTCCTTTATCTGGCGCCCATCGTCTGGGCCGGTTTTATTTTCGGCTGGAGGGGGGCTTTCGTTACTTCACTGGCGGCTCTCGGCTGCATGTTGCCGAGGGCTATCTTAATTTCCGACTACCGGGTAGACGCTTTCTTCGAGACCGGGGCCATTTTCATCGTCGGCAATGTCCTGGCTATCAGTTTTGCGTCGCTGCGGGGGGAGCGGGAGTACCGTACTCGACTTGAAGCGGCGCAGCAGGAACTCCGCACATCCGAGGAGAGATACCGGCAGCTGTTCGAGAACGCTCACGATGCTATCTGGATTCACGACCTGGATGGTAATTTCGTTACGGTTAACCGGGCGGCTGAAAAGATGACGGGGTACAGTGCGGAAGAACTGCTTAAAATGAACGTTAAAAGCTTTCTATCTGAAGAAAGCCTGGAACTGGCTCACCGCACTAGGAGCAAGCTGCTTAACGATGAGGTGGTCGAGCAGCCTTACGAACAGCGTATTCGCCGGCGGGACGGTAGCGAGGCATTTCTTCAGCTGGCGACAAGTCTCGTCCTTGATAAAGGCGAGGCCGTGGCGTTTCAGCACATCGCGCGGGATATTACCGAGCAGAAGCGCATGGACGAGAACCTGCATTTTTATTTACAGCAGGCTAACCGGGCGCAGGAGGAGGAGCGGAAGCGTATTTCCCATGAGCTTCATGACGATACCGTCCAGTCCCTGGTGGTGCTTTCCCGCCAGCTGGACGCGCTGGCTACCGGAGGCAAAGGACTATCCGATGAAGCCCGGCAGCGACTTGAGGAGCTGTGGCAGCAGACGGATAATATTCTGCAGGGCGTGCGCCGCTTGAGCCAGGACCTGCGTCCGGCGGCCCTGGACCGCCTGGGGCTGCTGCCGGCGGTGGAATGGCTGGCCTCCAATGTCAAGGAGTATTCCGGGATAGATACCAGCGTCACTTTCGTGGGTAAGGAACACCGCCTGCCGGAGGAGGTGGCCATCGCCCTGTTCCGCGTTACCCAGGAGGCGTTGAGGAACGTGTGGCGGCACTCCGGCGCTACCCGGGCGGAGATTATAGTGGAGTTCGAGGATAAGAAGGCGCGGGTGACCGTTAAGGATGACGGCAAGGGCTTTGAAATGCCCGATAATATGGGCGACCTTGCCAAGCACGGCAAGCTGGGCCTGGCGGGCATGCGGGAACGCGCTCAATTCGTCGGGGGGACGCTGACGGCGGAATCCGGGCCGGGCAAGGGAACGACCGTCACCGTGGAGGCGCCGGGGTAATCTTTAATAAATATATTTTTAGTTAATAACACGTTATAGAAGGGAGAAATATAAAATGCCGGAATTTGGAAACCCTTCTGGATTTCTTGGGAGGATATTGGCGAGAGGCATGGCATGGGGGCACAGAGATTTTTATAAAAATACTGCAAAGGTGCTTGATCTCAAGCATGATGATAAATATCTTGAAATAGGGTTTGGTTCCGGATTATTTATTAAAAAGTATGCTTCGCATGTCGCCAGAATAGCCGGATTAGATTATTCTGAAGACATGGTAAAATTAGCCGGCGGTATCAATAAAAATCTTATCAAAGCGGGCAAAGCTGAATTTAAGCAAGGGAATGTATCATCTATTCCCTGGAAAGATGATGAATTTTCTGTAGTTGTTGTAGTTGAGACATTTTACTTCTGGCCCGAACCGGTTGCAGCGCTTAAGGAAATATATAGAGTATTAGCTCCGGGCGGCAGGCTGGTAATTGAAATGGGATATAATAAAGATGACGGACTGGACCACACCGGGCACATCAATAAAATGAATTTAAACTTATACAGCGCTGATGAAATGACCGGAATGCTTAAAGAGTCCGGATTTAGCGATATAGTTGTTTCTTATTACCAGGGTTTCCGGGTCCCCTTTAAGGGATATGTTGTTCCGAAAGGCCTGATTGTTAAGGCAACTTAGAAAAAGGGCTGATATCCGGATTTTTCAGTTTCTCAGCCTGTCATATCAGCCTGTTTAACAGGTGGAGCGGGAGACGGGACTCGAACCCGCGACAACCTGCTTGGAAGGCAGGGACTCTACCACTGAGTTACTCCCGCTTAAAATCGGTGGCGGAGGGCATTCCCTCCTTTTTTAGATTCAAATTTTTTTGACCATAATGTTAACATGGTTAAACATGGTGTTATTTTTATAGAACATTTTCAAAAGCAGGCTGTCTACCTGAGTCATTTTGTTAGCTCCAAATCCTTCGCGCCGCTCTTGCCGTCAGGTTGGCACCAGTTCGGGCGGCTGATATAATTCTTAATTCCACAGTATGTGCAAGCCCCCTCCCAGTGAGCATCGTCAGGCGTATATACTTCGCGCCTTTAGTAATAAGGCTACCGCGACTTAATAGCCTTCTCTGTTTCCGTGTTCCTTTTTATTCGGTTGATTTCGCTCCTAGGTATAAACAAAATACCACCGAGCCGGACAGCGATCAGTTTCTCCGCCTCAATCCAGCGATATAGCGTCACATGAGGCCTCTCCATCTCTTTGGCCGCCTCCGGTACGGTGTAGAGTTCCCTTGCCTCGTCGTTCAAACTATCCTCCCAAACGTACAAACAAAGAGATGTTAACATATGTACATACCCTTGTCAACACCCCCACTCAGCCGTGGAGGTAAAAATCTATTGCCAAGCGGTGGAAAATACCACGGAACACCTGCTAGAAGTCCTGGCAAGCTGTCCCACTTAGCTGCTGAGGTGAAGACGTATCGTGAGACACTCCGATTATTGGATTACACGCTAGGGGTAATCTTCCCTACTGAAAGTATACTGGAGCGCTCAGTGCTCCGGCATAACTAGGATAGCATTTTCCTCCGCTCCCTCTTCTATAGCCAAAGATGTCAAACTGGTTACGACAAACGGTAACCGGCTTATATCTGCGGAAGCGACAAAGCCGTAGCTAAACGCATTGATTCGGGGGCGACATTGTTCAGCATCGACGAAAATGGGGTAGGGACTAAGCTCAATGGCGATAGGTCGGGATCATCATATCGAACAACTTACTTCTTTGTTATCTGGATAACAATCTGGACGATTGTGACACCGCCAATCTACTATGTCTGCGGCCCAGGATTCTCTGTTCTAGATTCCGGCTCAACCAGTCTACGTCTCAACTCCTCAATGCCAACGTTGTACTTTATGGCACTCATCGGAATGTAGTTCAGCTGCCGATTAATTTCAGATAAATCGGCGATAACCAATCCACCCATTACGTGGACCATACATTTGATTTGGAAAGCCAAGTCGTTCATAGATCCCAAAATACTGCGACTGTTGGTCTTCGTAATCATAATGGAACCTTGGCTGCCCATCATATGCTTTATTTGCGAATTATCCAATACATCGCTCATCAGACTTTTCAATAGGCCTAACCTGAATAGCTCACCAAAACCTGCCGATAGTGGTTTCTTCACCATATGAATGAGGAACGAATAAAGAGTTAGATCGTTGGTGAACAGCACACACTTTTTGCGATCTACCCATAACAGGTTGGCGTGCCAATCGGACAAGCTAGGAGGCTGTGCTGGTACGATTGTGGGTTTGGTTCCAAGTTCCTTCAACAGCTTGGTGGTGCATCTTATAGTTGCCATGACTTCTTGAATCAGTATCCGCCTCGCGTGGCGCTCCCAACTAACCATTTTACAGGATTCGGGCCGTTCGAACTAATCCCACTACAGGTCGTTCGTTCTAAAGGCCACTATTTTACTGCAATTATAACCCATTTTCAGAAATATGCGATTATGCGATACCCAAGAATAAGTCGAAAATCACTTTTCGCTATTTTGTGACCTAACAAGTACTCCGAAACACCATTCGCCAAGCGCCTTACCACTTTCCTAAAGCAGACCGCTGGCAGGCTGGTGAACAATAGAATCAGCGGAGCAACTCGTAATCCTCCACCATCAACGAATATGCTTTCGAAGTCTCTTTCTGCTTAAAACCTAGGCTTGCGAAAAGCTTTTACCCTTAAAACGAGCCATTATTCTATTACTTTCAGAGATGAAGCCTTATCGTTCCAGCCGAAAACCCAGAGCCAGGATATTTTGGTACCGCCCACTCTTTCAAATACGTCACCATAATAATACGGATCTTCGTAAAGGCACGCTTTATATATGCCGCTATCAAGCCAAAACGAAGAAATCGTGTCATCCATGACCCCGAGTTCCGGCAAGTAACCTTCTGGATACCCTGAAGGCACAGCGAGGCATCTTCCTCCGAAGTCCATATCTTCGTAAAAGAAGCTATAACCGGCGTTCATAGGTGAGACATCGGGATTAATTTCCTTTGAAAGCAACTCTCGCTGCTTTTGATGGAATTCATCAATACCTTCCTCGGTGGTGAAAGCGTAGAGGGTATTTTTGTTGTCGACAGTAAATCTGAGCCGTTGCCCGTCGAATAGGTGAATTTGTTCCGGTTCATATTTAATCCCGTTGATGATTACCGGACAAGGTGGAACATCATGAATAATAGCGGCCTCTTCTTCGGGAGATATCTGGTATTTTTTGTTGTATTCTTCCTTAGTCAAACCCTTTGTCTCTTCGCTGGGAGATAACCAGTGGATTTTACCATCTATTATGATATACGCTGCTGAATTGTCCGGAGAAGTTTCCGTGTCTTGTGCCATGACGATGGCATTACCGCCCAATAGTCCGCACAGGAGAACAAAGCAGACACCAATTAACATTCTCTTTTGGTTGATCATCTTATCACTCCTTCATCATATTTTTATTACAGGGACACTATTCACTGATTTTTTATTACGCATATCACCCCCTTATTTATGAAAGTTACATGAATAAGGTAACATGCGAAGATGAACGTTAGATGAACAGAAGATGAATTTTTGATGAATTTTTCGTAATGAAGGGATTTATTTAAGGTGACAAGCGGTGCAACTAATTACGGGGTAAGGTCAGTCAGTGTAAAATCCTTATTCATGCCTCAAAGATTCTGCCCATTTGATAATACTTTGTTTATTAGGTATCTCGATTGCATTACCTAAGTTCGTTAAAATATTGGCTGTCGACAGTACTACTTAAGTGGTATCTGAAACTCAAAAGGACCCTGCCACTCGTGCTCTTTCCCCAGACTATCGAAATATTCGATGCTATCGATTACAAATGTAAGTGATTTTGTGCCTTTTGATACGGGGTCAACCAGGCCCCATTCAAGCTCAATACTATCATAGAAGCTACTATCAGCGTTTTCTGCCGACTTTAACGGTCCGCCGTCCAGTTTATAATGAGCCGGACTAGTTACCGGACCCCAAAAAACACGCTCTTCATCAGACTTGGGAGGGGTATAATCGGCGGGTATCATATTTACATAAACTATAGCCCCTGATGAAGATAGAACAATCTCCTTGAAAATTAATTCACTCCCATCATCAAGTGTTTGTGCCTGCTCTATGATGAAAGTCTGCTCTATCGCTCCTTGTGGAGATTGGATTAATATTTTTAACGGCTGATAGCCATGATGAACCATCCCACTTTCCCTCTTTGCTGAATACTCCACATCCACGTGGTAGTAGCCTGGCTCGATCACACGCCCATTATTATCACGCTGATCCCAGGTTAGAACCTGTGATAATATCTCACCAGGTTCCAGATTGCGCTCATCCGAGCCACCCTCATATGACCAGATTATACTATCATCATGTGGATGTCGAATTTTTATCGTTAAGGGAATAGGATATACGGTAATAGTCTCGTGAGCTATATTCCTCCAAGACAATTTAATCTCCACTATCTCTCCAGGTGAATACCAAGGTTTAGAAGTAGAGTCATTCATTTCCAAAGGATGGATTGGTGCCGGACCAGATGGCAGGTTTCGGAGCGGATTGGTTGGGGTTTGAGAACTATCCTCCCTGTCCGGCAGTGAAGGGGAAGGAACGAACCTTTCAGCAGGACCACACTGACAAGTGCCGAATAGCAAGATAAAAAATAGTCCAAAATATAAAGTTAATTTCATTTCATCCTTTCCCCCTCAATACTACCAGTACATTGTTAAGTATACAATTCACCGTATATTTGTTCGTGAAATGTATAAAAATTAATATTCAGACCACGTTTCCATATTACGATTCACGCTCACAAGCCAGTCGTATTGGCCCACAGGATAGTCATCAAAAGGATAAGGGTTATGGTCCCACCATTCGCCAGTTCCATCGCTGTTATATAGTACGAACTGCTCCCAATAACTATCACCATGTTCATCGGGGCTTAATCCAGGATCGTAATGTTCTAAGAAAGCTTGGACATAAGACTCACGATAACTCATAGAACCCGTCCTAAGGGGTGTTGTCAATCAGCGAAATGGGACACTTTTTAAACCGAACACATTGGTATAATCAGGCGGCATCAACAAGCTCCCTGAGGCCCTGGTTGTAGTCTCTACGACGATTAATCGTTTGTATCTGCACCTC
>Ga0315547_1000187_pt1 | contig 68338 bp, 75 predicted proteins | sample SalMarSW160240MG_2_FD_202542 | JGI IMG/M metagenome (GOLD analysis project Ga0315547, IMG submission 202542) | Salt marsh sediment microbial communities from the Plum Island Ecosystem LTER, Massachusetts, United States - Salt Marsh Sediment SW1601-240 ...
AAAGAGGCAATCAGTTTTCTTTTTGGGTCAAATCGTAATTTTTTATCCACCCTTTTATCATTTATTAAGATCACTCTCTTACTTTTGGTATCGCCTTGAGCCAACCTTTCAATATCATAAAGAAGTTGGCTTTTTCCTGCTCCGGTTTGTCCTACAATAGCTACAATTTCTCCTTTTTTAATCTCAATTCTTTCAAATTTTTCTTTTTCCTCAAACTTATTTACTCCCGGTAAAATAGTAATTTTTTCGATTTCGGTTTTCATAAATTAAAATTTAGTAATTTCCCTTTTGAATAAGCTTTAACAATTTTTTTTGAATAAGGAATTTCTTTTTCTATTTTTATTTTATATTTTCTAAGAATAGAAGAAATTTTTCTTTTATCTCCCAGGTCAGCTTGATTTAAAATTACTTTAACTGGCACTCCAAGTTTTTGGCATAAATCCAAAATCAAATTTAAATCATAAACACCCATTGGGGTAGGTTCAGTAACAGCATAAGCCAAATCACAATCCAAAAGAGCGGAAATTACCGGACAGTGAGTGCCAGCAGCCGTATCAAGCAAAACGTAATCTGCCTTAATTTTTTCAGCAAAGTTCAAAGCAAATTTTTTGGTTTGAGTTACCACAGGACCCGTTTCCTCAAGACCTGGTTTGGCAACGCCAGTTACTAACCAGTAATCTTTTTTAATTTTATTTAAAAAGACCTGCCCGACTTCCTCCTTTTTTGGCTGAATGGCTTTATGCGGACAGACTATCCAGCAAGCTCCACAGCCAGAACATAAATCTTTAATAAATATTGGATATTCCCCTGGAGCTTGAAAAACAGCATTACTTCGGCAGGTAGTAACACATAATCCGCATTTTTTACATTTTGTTTTATCTAATGTCGGAAATTCAGCGTATATTTTCTTTTCTGACTTTTGAATCTTAACTCCTATTAACAAATAATCATTGGGGCATTCAACGTCGCAGTCAACTAAAACAACTTTTTTGCCCTTTTTGACAAAATTATTTGCCATCAAAACAGCAACAGTTGACTTGCCAGTTCCTCCTTTTCCTCCCGTGATTGCTATGGTTTTAATTCTTTTGGCCATTCTTTTATTATTTCTACCTCAATGCCAAAGTTTTCTAAATTTTGTTTAGCATTATCACCAATCTGTTGCGCTAAAACTTTGTCCGCCCTCACTGCTTTGGTAAATCTTGCTCCATGAGGAGAACCTTGCTCAAAGTAGGGATTTTTAATCACTTTTTTTAATAAAATATTTCCATCTTTTTTATCTATAACTAAATACTGACCCGCGCCGAATTGTGAACTTAGTTCTTTATTTTCTAAAGGGATAATAATTCTTTCTCCCATTTTCTTAGGCCCGATTTGCTCAAAGCCTTCCAGCGCTCCTATTCTCTTTCCCAGTTTAGGCAAAACAACGCTCCTGGCGAGCTCATAAGCCTCAATAGAAATAACTATTTGCTTTAATTCTGGAATATTTGTGAGCAATCTTTCCTCTAAAGTACTGATTATTTTTTGAACATCTTCAACTTTTAATTTTGGAGCCAGTTTAATTTTTATTTCAGCGAAATTAAAAGCTCCAATTTTTCTGGTTTTTAAATTAGAAATTTCTATTTTGTGGGAAGAACAAATCTTTTCAATTCTTCCTTCTACGTCTTTATTAGCTACATCCAGCAAAGAATCAGTAATCTCTCTTCCCACTCTAAATGCCTCATAGAGAATATAGCCGCCAATAAATAAAGCAATTATGGCATCCGCTGAATTGAAATATCTAACTAAACTAAGCCCCGCTAAAACACCAATTGAACTAAGAACGTCAGCTCTTGAATGCTCGGCATCAGCAACCAGGGCTAAACTTTGATGCTTTCTTCCGTAATGAAATTTTAATCTGGCTAAAACTTCTGTAATTAGAATGGAGATAACTACCACTGCTATTGCCCCAACACTAAGTTTGACTATTTTTTCTTCAAAAAATCCCGTAACTGCTTCATACAAAATCCAAATACCAGATACCGCCAGCAATAGAGCTACCAAAAAACCAGCCAAACTTTCTGCTTTCCAATGGCCGTAAGGGTGTTTTTCATCAACTGGCTTTCTGGCTATCTTCAATCCCAAAAAAGTAATAAAAGAAGAAAAAACATCCAAACCAGAATGTACTCCATCGGCAATTAAAGCCACACTGCCAATTAAAAAACCAAAAATTAGCTTAGATATTCCTAAACCTAAATTAACAAAAATGCTGATTATTGAAACAGATTGAGGGTTCATATTCTTCCTCGACCTCTCCTTCTCTGACCAGGTCCTGCTCCAAAACCAGGCCCGCAAGGCGCTGCTCCTTTCGCCTCTTGAAGCTTGCCTCTCTGATATTCTTGAAGAACGTCTCGCACACTCATTGCTGGATTACCGAGAAAAATCTTTATTCCAGAAGTGCCTAAAACCATTGAAGCGTTAGGTCCAACATTTCCAGTAATCACTATCTCAACTTTCTCCTTAGCTACAATTTGGGCAGCCGAAATACCAGCGCCTCTCATCGCCTGCACCCCGGTATTTTTAATTGTTTTAATTAGTTTTCCCTTATCACTAACAATCAAAAAATACATCGCTCTGCCAAAACGAGGGTCTAAAGCTGTATCTAAATTATTACCGGTAGCGCTAATACAAATTTTCATAATATTTTATCCCCACTACCAAAATTTGGTGTGGGGATTTATCTGGTTCTGGTCATTGCCCCGCCGCATTTAGGGCATTTGTGTTCATAGCAAGGCACTCCTCTTTGATGAGGCGTTTTTGTCCCACAACTTGGACAAACACATTCACCCCCAGGACCTAAACCGTAACCACCGGACTGACGACCACGACCGCCGCCCCTGCCTAAACCTTGTCCTGTTCCTGGCCCCTGACCAGCAGGACCTGTACCATTAAAATTTGGCATATTATTTTTTCTTTTTTAGTTCCTCAAGTCGGTCCTCAAAAACCTTCATCTGTTCTTTCAACGCATTCATATCTTCTTGAATCATTTCTTTTTCTTCTTTAGCAGTCGGCTGAGCTGCAGGATAATACCCCCAACGCCTCCAACCCCTTCCTCTGCCAAACCAACCTCGCCCAAAACCAATTCCGCCTCCGCAAGGGCCTAAACCTCTTCCCGTCATTGGACCTTGACTTAAAGGACCCGTTCCATCTCTAAATGGCATGATTTTTTTACTCTTAATTTTATTATATACAATAATCGACCTTTATCTCGTAGAAAAACGAAATTTCTCTTTCGGATTCTCTATTTTGATTATAAACCCATAACCATACGGTGTCAACACTCTATTTATCCCCAACTTACTCCGCGGGATAAGGACTGTTAGAATCTGTTTATTAAACCTATAAATAAAGCGCTTCTTGTTATTGCTGCGGTGGAGTTATTTCCGGTCTCAATTGAATTGATTGAGCAGCAATACTTCCATCTGAATTAACAGCGCCGTTTACAGTAATATTTTTGCCAATTTCAAGATCGCTCAAAGCGCCTTCTGCAGATTTTGTAATTTCCATAGAATCAGACAAGAATACGATTTTTGATCCCCCGTCCTGAATCTTAAGCGTAATGCTTTTGTCGTCTTGGGAAATAATTTCTCCAACAATTAATCCGCCTCGAAAGCCACCGCCACCATTTACGCCAGGCTCTCTTAATCTTTGCGAATCTTGAAAATCCGCTTGAAGGAAACGACCTTGAGGGCTTTTACTATCAGCATATTTCATCCCACCATAAAATGAACCACCTCCAACTACTACTAACGAAATTATAATAATAATTATTTTTTTCATATAATTTTTTAGTTATGATTAATTAATTGATTTATTTATTCATATCTTAACGCTTCTATTGGATTCAATGACGCCGCTCGTCTTGCTGGATAATAGCCAAAGACGATCCCGATTGTGGCTGACACCCCGAACGCAAGAATAATTGCTTGAACAGAGACCTGAGTGGCAATGCCGGTAAATTGAGTAACAAGAATTGAGATAATCCATCCAAGGATTATGCCCATCGCGCCTCCCAAAAAAGTGAGCGTTACTGCTTCGGCGAGAAACTGTATTGAAATATCTTTTTTCTTCGCGCCTATGGATTTACGGAGTCCGATTTCGCGCGTACGTTCGGTTACGGTTGTAAGCATCATATTCATAATGCCAATACCACCGACGATGAGTGAAATGCCAGCAATAGCAGCAAGTAGAATTGTAAAAGTATCAGTAACTTGTGTTGCTGCTCCAACAATATCTGCCTGTGAGACAATAGAAAAATCCGGGCTTTGTGGATCAACACTATGCTTGTCAGCAAGCATAAGAGTTGCTTCCTGTTGAACTTGAGGCATAAGACCCTTGGTCTCAACACTTATTGCAATAGATGAAAGATAATCCCCGCCAGCTAAAATTTTCTGCATAGTAATAAGCGGCACAAATACAGTATCATCAGAATTAAAAAAACCCGCACCACCCTTTGGCTGAAGCACCCCGACAACTTTAAAGTTAAGCTTATTGATGCGTATAGTTTTACCAATTGGATCTTGATATTCAAATAGATCAGTGGCAACAGTAGAGCCTAATACTGCGACCCGGCCTACACTTCGCATATTGTTTTCAGTAATAAAAGAGCCATTTTCTACTGATACATTCCGCACTTCGGCATATTCGGGAGACACGCCAATTACTGTTGAATTAGTATTGTTTCCTAAGGGTGAAATGATTTGATATCGTCCTTGCCGTTCCGGCGATATATATGCTATTCCAGCGACTTGACGAAGCGTATCAACATCATCATTTATGAGTGTTTGCGCCGAACCACGACCTTGAGACACAAAACCTTTACCCTGTTGGGAAAACCCAGGACTTACAGTAAGTAAATTTGAACCAAGACTTTCAATACTTGATTGAATTTGTCCCGATGCGCCTTGACCAATAGAAACCATAGCGATAACCGAACCAATGCCGATGACAATACCAAGAACTGTAAGACCAGACCTCGCCTTATTTGCTGAAAGAGCGGTATATATTTCTTGAAAAATATCTTGAACTTTCATTTTAGGTTGTGATGTTGTAATTATTAATAACGCGCCGATTTTTCACCCTTCCATCTTCCACGATGTTCCCATCACGAATATGAATAATACGTTCGGCATGCTCGGCAACATATTGTTCGTGAGTAATTAAAACAATCGTGCGACCTTGTTCTTGGTGAAGCCGTTGAAAAGTATCAAGCACCACTTCGCCGGTTTTGGTATCAAGATTACCTGTCGGCTCATCGGCAAGCACGAGCGTCGGATTATTAACTAAAGCGCGGGCAATAGCGACTCTTTGCGCCATTCCACCAGAAAGTTGATTGGAATAATGATTCCAAAAGTTTTCTGGAAAGGCCGAACCACGCAAGGCCTCCTTTGCTTTATTTTCCCGTTCTTCTTTAGAGACGCCGGCGTATACTAAAGGAAGCATTACATTGCGAAGCACAGTGGTTCGTGGCAAAAGATTGAACGTCTGAAACACGAAGCCAATTTTTTGTACCCGAATATCTGCCAGTTCGTCATCGGATAATTTTGACACGTCTTTGTTATTAAGTAAATATTGACCATTAGTAGGTGTATCTAAACATCCAATGATATGCATTAATGTTGACTTGCCAGAACCAGAAGGTCCCATAATAGCGACGAATTCGCCGTCATTGATTTTGAACGACGCGCTTTTGAGCGCGTGCGTTTCTATCTCTCCATTTTTGTAAATTTTGGCGATATTTTTGCATTCAATCATAATATTATCTCATCATACGAATTCCGCCAGTTCCGCCAGTGTTAAAACCAGGCGCTTGGACAGAAGAGGAGTTTTGTTGTATCTGCGTGGACTGCGCAGAAGTTGGCTGAATAGTTCTTGTGACAATCACATCTCCCTCCTGAAGTCCTTTTAAAATCTCGGTGAATTCATCATTGGAAAGACCAATTTCTACTTGCTGCTGACGAGTAGGGTTTTCAAAAACCGCACCGCTTACATTAGCGGCCGCAACAGACATATCGAAATCATCGGGGATCTCCACGTAACTTATCCCACCCTGTGACTTCACAGCAGAATTCGAAACAAGAAGAACATTTGGTTTTGCATCTGTAATAATCGCAGCTGTAACGCTCATACCTGGTTTAACTAATTCGTTCATCGTATCCAGAGTGACGATAATATCATAAGTAACCAGTCCTTGATTTGTTGAAGCAATGCTCGCAATGTCGGTTACTTTTCCTGTGAGCGTTAGTCCATCCATGATATCAAAAGTTAAAGTAACCGGCTGATTTAATTTTACTTTCGCAATGTCTATTTCATTAAGAGCCAAATTCGCTATATATTGCTTGGTCATTAATGTTGCAAGAGTTGTGGAAGAAGAAACAGAATCGCCAACTTTAATATCAATTTCTTCAATAACGCCGTCAAATGGAGCGCGAATAAAATGGCCAGCAAGCTTTTCTTTAGCATCCAAAAGCGCTGATTCTTTTTGGGCTACAATATTTTCCTGAGACCTGATGTCTCTAGAATCAACTCCAGCCATTAGTTCTTCAAGAGCCAGCTTTCTCTCATCAAATTTTTCCTGAGCAGATTGTAATGCCCACTCAGAATCTTCAATTTTCTCAGGAGTGTTTTCTATAGTATCATCAATAGTATCTTTAATATCTTGAAGAGAACTTATATTAGAGGAAACAGAAGAAGCATCGCTTTCAATTTTGGGCTTCATTTTATCAATATGAGAAGATATATTAAGATGCTGATAATCTTTAAGTATAATCGCATCAAACATATGGCGAGCGCTGTCTAGGGTTTGAGAAATTGCTCGAGTCGTCTCAAGAGTATCGTTTATCAGCTCATCAACGGTATCGCGGTCATCGTCTTGAAAAACAGTTATAAAAAATGCATAGTTTTTATTAAAAAGATTATTAGCTCTATAATAATCGCTCAAGAGTTTTTGCGTGAATAAAGATCCCTGGCCCAATATCAGTTCGTACCCAGAAATATGCTTTTCAGCGCTTGGTTCTGTTCCCAATACGTCTTTCAGGTCTTTCATATAATTAGATAACTTAAGAAAAACAGCGACAACAGTATTGTAGCCGTCTTCGTAAGCTGTTACCAACAAGCTTTCGGTATCTATTTCAATATTTTCATAGCTTTCTTTCGCCTTATTCAAATCACGTTTTGCCTGAGCTAAAGCGACCTCGGCCTGACGTAGAGATTGAGCATCGGGTTGAGAAAGAAGATCATCCAATTTTTCTTTGGCATCATCTAAGGCAATTTCAGCATCACTTACCGAACGCTCTGTGTCCCGTGGATCAGTAACGGCTAAAAGAGATCCTTTCTTCACCTCTTGCCCTTTTGTTACATATACAGCAATAATCTTGCCAGAAACTTCCGGCTTCAGGTCAATTTGATCGGAAACATCAATCTGACCATTTCCAGAGATTGAAATGATAAGTGTGCCTTTTTGAACTTGCGCAGTTGCATAGCGAACCATACCATCATTGCTAAAAATTTTTGTGTAGCCGAAATATCCACCAGTGATAATCAACATTAAAATTATTACTGTTATAAATTTATGTTTAAACATATTTATTTAAAAATTCTTATAAGTTTGGCTTCAATTTGACCTTCTTCATTCGGCGATCCAATAATGACCACGCAATCGCCAACTTTCAAACCATCTTTTACGGTTTCCATCCCTTTTTTGATTACCGTATCTTGGGTGGTTATAACTATCTTTTCCATATCGCCGCGACCCTTAATAACAAAACCGTTATCTTTGAGTTCAATAATTTCTCCGAACGCGCCGTGACCTTCAATAAAATCTCCGGGCAAAGGCGGCATTTTTTGCCAATCGCCGAAAAATCCGCCTCGCGGTCCGGCAAAGTTTTTGTGATAACCTTCTGCCCATTGATAAGAAAACTTTACTTTCATTCCGCCAACAAACATACCGGCGCTAAATATTAAAACAACCACCGCAAAACCGGCAAGACCAATAATAATCCATTTAAGAACATCTTTATGCATAAATTTTTAGATATCTTAATAATAATCTTTTTTTGTATAAAAATAAGCGAAGGGTAAAAACAGATATTCCAAGACTTACTGTAAAAGCCATCATACCCATAAGCGGTAATGATTCAAGTATGGCTAAGCTAAAATCTTGCCACATAGCTAAAAACATTCCAAAATCACTTACTGCGGTAGAGACAAAATAAAGAATTCCAGAATTATCTACTTGAGTTACAAGCATCGCTCCAGAAATAGGTGTGGCAATTAAAGAGATTAATAAAAGAGATAAAAATCCAAACAGCAATCTTTTGGTATGTCGCAGTTCCTGCTCTCGCTTAATTACAAGAATGATACGGTCAAAAAGACCTACAGGCGGTTCTTTGGGTTTAAGATTAGTAAAAAGTTTTTCAAAATCTTTACGCATAGTTCGACAAGCTCACTACAAGCATCTCTACTTATTAATACGATAAAAGGATGCATTTTGGTGCATCCTTTTGTTACTAAAAGTTTAAATATACTATTTTTAGGATTTGGATAATAGTCCTTTAAGCTGAATTAGAGCTCGTCTGTGCCTGCTTTTAACAGTATTCAAAGACTCTCCCAGGACCTCGGCAATTTCTCTAAAAGTAAAATGATCGTTATAACGAAGGAATAAAACCATGCGGTATTTCAGAGTTAATTGATTCATCGCCGCATTAAGCATTTCTGCGATACGAGCTTGTTCAAAGATTTCATTAGGCAGAAGCGTAGGATCTGCGAGCGTCTTAGTAAGTAAGTTTTCTCCTGCTTCGTTTTCAAAATTAGAAAATGGCACAGCTTTTTTCTTTCTTAAACAATCAATAGAGGTATTTTTGGCAATACTGAAAATCCAAGTTTTGAAACTTTTCTGTTTATCAAATTTCTTGAGGTTGCGCCAGACTTTTACAAAAACTTCCTGTGTTATATCCTCAACTTCCTGTCCGTTGCCGACATATCGATAGACAAAGCTATAAATCGGCTTAAGATAGCGTTTTATTAAAATCTCCAGCGATTTCTCATCGCCTGCGAGATAATCAGTTATAAGTTGTTCATCCGAACAATCCATACTTATACAAAATACCACTTATCTCCTAAAAAGTCCAGATAAAAGCAGTGGATCAAAAACCGCCAATTAGGCGATTTTTGATGCGGCTCGGTCAGGAGTTGTTTTAAGTTAAAATGAGACACAGAAAGCGATATTTTGAACTGTCTCATTTGCTGTACTATTTTCTAAGAACTGCCAGATAAGGATATTTCAATTCTAGGATTTGATAAACTTTTCTTAACTTACACTTACCTCCTGATTTTATTAAATATTCTCCTCTCGTTGGTAGATTATCCTCTCTCCATCTACCATCCATACAAAGCCATTTAATCCCCTTAGACGCCTTAACTTTTTCTAGCTCATGGACAGCTTTTACTATAAATGCGGAAGCGCGATCCCCTCCCCCAAAAGGATGTGGAACTTTAATTGATTGGGGTATTTTTTTCCACTTATCGGAGTTCGCAAATTTAAATTGTTTAGAAAAGAATACTTTTCCTTTTGGGTCCTGTGCATTTTTACTATCGGAGCAAAAAACGAAAACATTTTTACCATGTTTTTTAATTTCCTTCGCCCATAGGTTTATTGTTTCCTCCGGCCTGTGCTGAAAAGACCATAAGGTCCAGCCATTTCTCTTAATTTCTTGCTTTTTGCGCGAGATTATACAATCGCATGGCTCTCCAGCGGCAACGCCAAAAGGATGCCAAAAACCGATCTTAAATTTATTCTTATTTAGTTTGTCCATAACATTCCTTAGTGATGACTCTCGACGGAGTCTTATATTTCAAATTCTAACACAAAACGAGACAAATGAGACACTATAAAAGAGGTATTTTGTGTTTCAATCCTTTGGGCCAATCTTTCTTAAAATTTCAAGAACCGCATCAAAAAATATCCTTATTATGACTTCCCACCATTTTTTCTCTGAATAAAGAGGTTTGCCATTCTGAAAATATCTTTTCTGTAATTCAAAACCGATATTATTCAAATCAATCATCAATCCCATATAATCTCGGAATTCAGCATACTCAATTGTCGCTATGTCTATATCCGTATATCTAGAACTATAATTGATTTGATTATATTTGCCATGCCAAATCTCTCCAATTCTTAAGAATAATTGATGTGCGTTTCGACCTATTTCCTGTAATGATTTAGCAAATAATAATGGTGGCTTGCCTCTTTTGAGTTTTTTTAAATTCTCATTCGATAATTCTATCAACCTTTCCGCAAACAAAGTTATTTCATTAAAAATTCCATCTAAATCCATTGGGATATTTTCTCTTCTTGAATGCCTTTTTCTCCTACGGAGAATCTTTTTAGTATATTTTACCAATTTTATGAAATCTTCGATTATCTCTTTATTGGACTGATTACTATAATCTGTTGTTCCTGTAAATATATTTTGCATATTTGTATTAAATTAATATTGGATTAGTAAATGAAAGTGTGCAAAACCGAGTTTTGCACACTCATTACGACGAATATAATTGTAGAAAGAGGACGCTTCTCTCTTAAACAGGGTTTTAGGCTTTTTTGACGGCGACTGGGCGACAAAGCCAAGTCGCCTAAAGGCGACTCGGCTTTTTACTAATTTTACCTGAGTCTTGTGAACGGCTGGAAATCCTAGGAACTTGGACGCGAACGTCAAAATGCTCCGCAAACAATCGTCTTAATATAATTGATTAATTCTTCGCCTTCAACTTCCTAACAATATCAATGACGGCCAGAACTACGCCGACTCCCATCAGACCATAACCGACTAAACGGCTTTCGCCGAAAATTAAGCCGGCGACAACAAAAGCAAAAGCCAATCCCGCCAAAGGCGTAAGCGGCTTTTGCATCTTTTTCCTGGTCAAAACAAGAGCGACCATAGTGCCAGCTATCGCGATGATTGATATTAAGATGTAGGTTTGGGATGAATTCATAGGGCTTTATTTTTTCTTTTTTGCAGATAACTCAAAAGAAAAAGGATTCCGACAACGGCAGCTGGACCGGATATGCCCACATACCAACTCCAGGGACGATCAAAACCGACCATAAAGACGTAAAACACGGCGGAACCGAAGAAAGCGATTGCTCCAACCAAGTTGTATTTCCAGGCAATCAAGATGACTGCAAGTAAAACAAATGATGGCAAGAGATGTATTAAAAATCCTAAAAAAGCCTGCCAGCCGCTATATTCCCCGAAAACGTCAAGCGCGAACAGGGACAAGAACAAAACGAAGGCGATACTTAAAATTCTTGGGAGCCAATGAATGATATTTATGCTTTTCATATTTTTATTATATCAAAAAAGCGTCGAAATGGCGATTCTTTGTGGCCGATCGACCCCGAACAAAGTTCGATGTCCTGGACGGGTACGGGTTTAGGACGCCATAGGCCTCTCGGTCGGTCTCGATACTGCGCTGACTCGTGCTGTCTGTCCTGAACAAAATCCGAACCTTTTTTCAAGAAAATCCCGACGCTGATTTTTGATAATTTTCGCTCGGGCGGGCAAAAAGGAAGGGGGTTGGGGGGAAGGAATTTTTGCCCGCCCTCGCTTTTCCGTTGCCGCCGAATTTCGTGCCAGCGAAGCTGGCGCGCCGCCTAAATATCAAAATAACTGTCAATTTCTTCTCTCACTTCTTTAATCAGTTTTTTCTTTTCATCTTTCAATTCAAATGCTTCTTTTACCAATTTTGTAATTTTATCAATAGAATTTTTGTCTAAAATTGGTATTTTAAAATCAAGAAGACGATTTGAAATTGTTGGTATTGTTGATTGAATTACAGTGTACTTTTCGCTTTGGCATCCGGCGACTTCTTTTATTGTTGGACTAAAAGGGGTCAGGTACCTTTTTTACCTTTTTTAGGTCTTCCCCTAGGATTTAATGTTGAGTTAAAATAAAAGGTACCTGACCCCTTTTATTTTACACATCGTTGAAGTTGAAGTAGGGCGCGTTCGAGAAATCGCCATCAGCGTCAGGTTAATTGCCTCCACTCATCCATGTCACCAGACCGCGAAGTTTACTGCCTTAAGGATTATATCTTTTTGGTCTTGTATTTTATTCGGCAGCATCCCGCTAAAAGCGGGAACCTGCGCTAAGCAGAGGCAAGCAGTATCTCCTCAGCACAACACGCTCTTAGAAACCGTAGTCGCTAAGACTCTGGTTGCTTTTCTCCTAAAGAGAGAGTTCGGCGACAGCAATCCGTAAACTACTATGCATTAGCCTAAGCTCATTTATAAGTATATTGAATTCTAAAAAAGAAGCAAGTTTTTGAGATAAAAAAAGAGGGTTATCCGTGTTAGTATGGATAACCCTTAAAATTTGTCGCGAATTCAAGGATCAAGATACAAGAAGTCAAAAGACTCAAGAACTCAAGACTTCGAGATTCAAGACTGCGGGACAAACCCAGAGACAGAACCGCAGAGGCCGTGCGGGCCGTCAATCCTGCGCGTGTCGAACCCGACCCTGCCGCCGTAGAAGCCGAAGGACGGAACGTGAGAAAAGTCGTCGAAAGCGCCAGGAGCATACTCATCTCCAGCACAGTCGATCCAAAGATCGTCATAGTGTTGGAGACGCTCGGGATGGGTTAGTAACATGCACCCGATCTCGAATGCGCCAAGTCCGAACTCATTGGCCGTAAAAACCTCACGAGCTCGACGGACACTGCGACCCCGATGACGGAGACCGAACTGAGCTGCCACGACCAGAATGTCGTAGCCCTTCTGCTGGTCAGCCAGTACTTCAAGCTTTTTCGCCGTGCGTTCGTGCTGTCGGAGATGTTTCGCTCCAAGCTGGCCTTCACGGTAGTTGCAGAACTTGCCCTTGCGCTGTTGCTTAATCAGCTCCAGCACCTTCTCGACCGCCTCATTGTAAGTCTTGGCGACCGACTGCCAGCGAGGAATGGCAAACCATCCTTCAGCATTGACTGGAAGCGGCTGGGAAGCCAAGTTCTCGTCAGCGTAACCGATGCCAGGGAAAAGTTCGCGCAAGCGGTTCGTCTGTTCGGTAATACCCTTAGGCTTGTAGCCTGACAGATAGCCGTAGCTTGACTCTACCTCTTCATCGGCGAATTGGTTGGACACAACCAGCTCCTGTATCAGTTTCATAATCTCTCTCTTGAGTTCGTCGCCACGCTCATTTAGTCGTTGAGCGTAGTCTTCGTCCAGCCCCGAATCATTATACGCGGCTTCAAAAATACTCGTTGCTTGCCGACCCTTTGGGTCTCTTGACGTGATCAATGTCGTAGACATCGTCATCGCCTCCTTTCTACCCTATAATGTAGGGCTCTAAAGTAAACCTTATTTTCAAAGAACTTCACTATGTTATAATTATAGCAAACTGTCAAGAAAAGTCAAGGGTTTAGTAAAAAATTGGGATTTGAAATTCGATTAATAAAAAACTCGTAATTCGTTATTTCGTGTTTTTTTGAGGCCTCTCGGTCGCAAGAACCGAGCACCAGCCTGCTCTGGTGCTGCGATTCGAACTGTCTCAAATTCGAATAAAGTTCGATGTCCTAGACGGGTATGGGGACATTTTTCTCGAACTTTTTCCAAAATATGAGGCGGATCGGTCTCTCGAACCGCGCTCAAGGTAGCTGCGGGAACTGGAAAACGTTAGAAATTGTTTAATAGCAGATTCGCTGGCATTCTAAGAATGTTTACTTAGAATAAACCCTTTAAGCCATTCCCCATCAGCAACCATAAGCTCTAAACTGCCAGCCGGCTTATGGATTGTTTCTTTCCGATAAACCTTAATCTGTTCAGGAGAAGACGTCCAAATGCTAACCTTAGAAAGGCCAAATAATCGAGCCGATACTCCCCTAACATTTTCAACATTCTGAACCTTATCAAAGGAAATTGAATTAGAGCGTTTAATTATTACCCCAGAATTTATCGTTATTTTGTCATTCTCTACAACAAAGGTTAAAAATTTAAAATAAAGGAGAAAATACACAAACACTGGTAAACCAATAAAGATTAGCAATGAAATAAAAACACCATACCAAACACCCTTATTAAAGACTAAAAATGGCAGAGATATTGTGAAAAACAAAAGAATGATTTTCGTTAAAACATACCACTTAACTACGGATGGCAATTTAGTAGGAGTATTTTGATTTATCATATTATTTATTTTACTAAAAAATTGTTATTTTGGCGACTTACGACTTTTGTTTGTCGCCTTTTTTATTGATTCTTTTTTAAAAGCTTCACGCTCGATTAGGTCTGGCGCATAAACAGCCCTATAAAGATTAACTAATCTCGTGGCCTTATCCAGCGCCACTTGGTCAGAAAGTTCCTCGCCAAATCTCTTCTTATAAAGTTCCTTAAATTTTTCTAACGATTCTTTAGATATCATCTTGATTATTTTATTATTCCATATCCCTCAGAAATCGGATCCTGAAAAAGAAAAAAGTGGGGAGGATAGAAAGTGAAAACCACAAAGGCCAATAGCAGTATTATCAACGATAAAAGAGAAACGGTATTAAACCTTTGGGAGAACTCCGGCAACATCATAATCTTATAACTCACTATTTGGCCAATAACTACTGCCAAGATGAAAATCGAAATATCAATTGCCAAAAGGTTATAACCCAGCAGGGCCGTATAGGAATAAAAGAAAACAACTATCAATATGGGCATCAAATATATTCCCGAGGCCTTGGCGCAGAGAAAGTTATTCGCCTTGCCCTTAAAAATTCGGCTCTCCAGCAGGGCCCAGATAAGAGCTGGGATTACGGCCAGCTTCAAATGCTCCCAGGTGCTTTCATTAACCGCTGAAAACGCTCCCGCGAGCCAAAACCTATTCAGCAAGTTAAAAGTGAAATGAAGCAAGCTCCCAGTCAAAGAAATGAAAACTATTCCCAATATCTCAAATTTAAAAACTCTGTTCATATTTTTTTGTTACAATACTATTTCTTTTCTTCTGGAGAAGATTTAATGATTTCTTCTATCTCCATCTCAGCTTTTTTGATTCTTCCCTCGCAAATAGTAATAAGCTCACGGGCACGTTTCACTTTGGCTGCCAGTTTGTCCACATCAACATTTCTCTCCTTTATATCTTCAAGAATACTTTGAAGCTCCTCGTAAGCTTCATCATAAGAGATTTGTTTTTCGTTCATATTTTTGTTAGTTAATAATGCTTTTTATTTCACCGTCTGATACGGTGGTTATCATATTTTGGCCGGCCTTAACTTCTTTTATGCTTTTAATTGTTTTACCGCTGACTTTACTGACGCTAAATCCTAAACGAATGATATTAATGGGATCTGATAAATCTATCCTTAAGGAATATTGTTTTATGGTTTCTCTGATATTTTTAAAAAACTCCTTGCAGTAAAACGATAAATTCTTGCGATTTTCTTTTAATTCCTCTTTATCTCCTTCTAAATAAAGAGTGCTTTCTCGATTGATTTGTTTTCTAATTTCTATTAAGTTCTGCAATTCTACTTTGGTAAGATTTCGGGAGGTATGAGCAATTTCAACAGACAAAGCATCAATTTTTTCTAAAAACTCATTTACGCGCTCTACAAAGAAAGTTGCCGCAGTACTTGGAGTCTGCTGATAGGAAAATGCCACCATGTCTGTAATCGTAAAATCTGTTTTATGCCCTATGCCGGTGATAACTGGGATTTGTAGGAAAGCTATCTTTTCTGCGATTTTTTTATTATCAAACCAACTTAAATCAGTTTTTGAACCACCCCCTCGAACGATGACTACCGCGTCTACATTTCTTTGCTGATTGAAATAATCCAAGGCCTCGCAAACTTCTGGCTCAACCTTTTCTCCCTGAACCGATGCGTTATGAAATCTTATCTTAAAGTAAATCCCACTCTTTTTGAGTTCGCTTATAAAATCAGTATATCCTTCTCTGCCTTTTTGAGTTATCAGTCCAATGTGTTGCGGTACTAACGGCAAAACTAATTTTTTGTTCTTATCCAATAAACCCCTCTTTTCTAAATCTTTGATAATCATTACCCGCGTTTGTGCAAGCTTACCTAAAGTGAATTCTGGGTCGATGTCTTTTATGACCACCTTATATTCGCCCCACGGAGGATAAACATCTATTCTGCACAACGCTCTAATTTCCAAACCGTCTCTTAACTCAGCATTACTTATCTGACTAAATTTCTGTAATATTTTATTGATATCGCTATTAAAAATAGAGGCGGAAATCTTGGAGATAATTTGATCTTTGTCTGGATTCTTTTCTTGCAACTGGAAAAAGATATTTTTTGAGCCCTTTTGTTTATCAAAACCAGTTACCTCACCACGAACCCAAATTAATTCAGCAAACGAACCCTCTAAAATTTGCTCTATTTCAGAATTGAGTTCTAAAATCGTATATGTTTTTTGCTGAGGGTTATTAATTTCCATATTATTATTTCAAATCGAATTAATCCCAATCGACTTTTTCAATCTTTGGGTTAAGTTTTTTCATCGAATTATACCACTTTTGAAATTGTGCTTTAGTATCCTCTTTTTCTTTTTGATCTAGTATCAACTCATAGCTCGTAAATAATTCTGGAGGATTCCCTATATATACTCCTTTCTTCCAAAATTTTACCAAGGCCTCCATAATTTCTAACAGGCTTCTAGTATCGCATTTAGCTATTACTTGTATCATTCTTTCTGCCGACATCAACCATATACCATTATAACCTTGTATTTTTTTCTTTCCTTTCAAAAAATCAGAAATTCTTAATAACATTATTTTATACCAATGAATACAAATAAGTGGTTCCTCTTCTACCAAATCTTCTATAATCATCTCGAGGTGGCTATAAATATCTCTTTGATATGGACACTCTAGAAATAAATCAATATAGGGTTTTATTGTCTTAAACTCAATTTTGTTGTCTTTTAAAATTTTCCAGAAATGCCAACTAATACTTCCGCGCAGTTCATTATAATTCCTATCTGTATTTTTAATCATCTCTATTAATTTTTTTTCTAATTTTTTGCCATCAAATTTAATAGTTGGTTGATCTTTATAATGTCTTTGGCGAAAAATACCGAAATAAACAAAAAGTGGAGCAGACTCATCTGTGATTTTTAGAGCATCTAAGACCCTTTCCGCTTCTTTTGTTGATAAATCTTTATAATACGCAAAAACATGGCATAGCCATTTTGCAATAGCTTTATAGTTCGGATTTTTAGCAACAAGTCCGACTAAATCAAAAGTTAATTTATTAAACTTTTTATATACTCTTCGATACGGTCTCTTGCCATAACCGTCGAGTAATTGTCTCCTTGCGGTAATTTCGGTTAGAGAAACAATGGCTTGCTGTTTAATGTAAAGGTTTCTATGCTTTAGTAATTTTTCAGTATAATTTAAAGCTTTATTTATATATTTTTTATTTTTCTCCTCTCTTTGAAACGCAAGTCTCTGGATTACCCAAGCAAGATGACCCAACACGGTAGTAATAATATGCGGATCTTCGCCATTGATAATTTGTTGATGGTAGTTAAATTTCGGATCGCCTTTATAATTTTCTGGCTCAGCTGGATCTGGATCGTCTATAAATTTATCAATAATCCAGATAGCGTCATTAAATCTTTCTTTTTCGGCTAACCAAATACCAAGTCGCACCATTTCTTCACGAGTAAATTTATCTATGAAAAGTTGATAGGGTTTTTTATCTTTTAGAAATTTTCTAAGGGCGGAAAATAGTTTTTCTTTATGTTCATCTCCTAATTTTTCTAACAAATAAAACCATTTTTCAAATAGTTGTTTTTGTTGTTTATTTGAAGGTTTAATTTTTTTCTTATCAAAAGAAGTCAAAAAATCTCGACTATAAAGAATTTCATGGAAAAATTGTCCATCTCTACTTTCAAATTGAAGCCAAATTTCTTCAATATTTTCGTAATTTAAAAGTTCTTTATAAGAGAAAGTTAGAGCCTCGATGAAATCGTTTGTTCTGTCGCCAAAAAAATACTTATTAACTAATAATAAAATTTTTCTATCTGCCGTTAACGCGCCTAGTTGTTTATTTGCGGTGGTGATTTTAGGGCCAATGTTTTGATGGATAGTTCCGGCGGGGTTGATTGACCTAACAGGGCCCATTGAAGCTGCCAATGCTACCTTGTTCTCTTTTCCTTCGGATTTGCTTATTACTTCAAAATCTCCTATTCCCTCAACGAAGATATCTTTTTGATTGTTCCGAAGAGCATTGATAATAATATCGGCTATTATTTTTTCCTGTCCAGCTTTAACTTTTAAATGCCAAGGAAAATTAAGAAAATAAATACCTCTCGGAAATTTTGAATCTTTTATACGTTTGTCTAATTCTTCTTGTAATCTTTTTGTGTTATACCCTCTTGACATCGATTGCTCTAACTCCTCTCTCTCATGCACTTCTTTTATTTCGATCGCAATCTTTGGTTGCACTAAAAAATAATCCGGAGCTTTGTATTGATTATTTTTATCGGGACAATCAATATCAACCTTTTTTATTTTTGGAAAATAGCTAGATAAATAAAACTCAACAAGCGGCTTAATATATTTATCTTCCCTTTTAGGTTGTTTGTAGATAAAATCAATTTTCATATTTAAGTTTCCTTAAATTGATTTACAGAAGATTGGAATTTTGCCCTAAATTCATCTAACGATTGTCGGTCGATAAAATGAAGGTTGCGAATACCAATACAAGCTGATCTTATGTAATCTTCGGTATTGCCCTGAAATTCACCATCCGTTACTAAGTAAAATCCATCTATTTTATAATCTTTCCCATCTACATTTGTAAATTTCCCAAAAGCAATAGAGAGCTGTCCGATTATTTCTTTTATTTTTTGTGTTGGCTTCCCGGTACATTTTATGTTGCCGGTTTTTATTTGCATACCATATGCCCTCAGCAGTCCGAAGACATCAAGTTTGAGAATCACTAAATCTAATCCGAATTCTCTTGAGCCGTGTTTATCTAAAATTCTCTCTTCGGGCTGTTTTATAGCTTCTAGAATAGATTTAATTTCCTTTCTTAGTTTGTCTTCTTTATTCATTTTTAATTCCAAATAGCTTTTTAACTAATTCATCATTCTCCCCCTCCAGCTTTCCAATCTCGTTTTCTTTGCCTTCGGATTTGAGTTGGTGGCAGTTTTTGGAGACCTCGGCGAGTTTTTGGTGAAGTTCATTTTTTGAATCAAATTTTGGAATACCGATGTGCTCCATTACTGAAGGCGTACCAAAGCCCCGACCAGCAGAAGAAAAAGATTTAATAAAATCACGAACTGGTTTTGAATTGATAATGGCACAAAGATAGTGAGCTTCGGTTTCGTTCTCAACGGGGAAAATAACAGTTGTATCAAGAGAAATTATAGATTTATAACCGAAGGGAGTTTTAATCTCTGAAATAACTGTCGCCACAATATCCGTGGTCATTCTTTTCCAAACCACTTTATAACGACTAAAAGTATAATTTCCGATGTTATACTGACTATAAAAAGGTGCGCCTGATTTCAAATGGAATTTTTTATACGATGTTCTTGATAATAATTCTTCTCTAAATTTAGTTAAATAACTAAAAGTAAGTGGCCAATCAGATTTCATTCTAGATTCATCGTATCCCTTCATAGGATTATCTTTATCGTTCACAAGGAGAACAAAGAAGTTTGAATCAAGTCCCCATCGTTTTATATTCGGTCCCTGAATCGCTGGATAAACTAAATTGGGTTCTATTTTTTCTTCTATCTTCTTAATTTTTGTTCTACCTCTTTCGGACAAGTTAGAAATAAGTAAATTACCATCTGATAGGACTTGTTTTACTTCAAGCCAAAATATGCCATAGGGATCAGCCCAAGCGCCGGCTCGATCCTTATAAAAATTTTGCCCTTCAATGGCGAGTAAACCTTCCTCGCCAGTCTCAATCGTTTGCCAGGCGCCAACGTTTGTTCTAATTGGTTTGGCTATTAACTTTTTTCTGTTTAATAAAGTTAGAACCTCATTTAACAACTTATCCGTGGCGATTTTCCCTATGCCTTTTTTCTTATTCCAAACAATATAAGAAACTGGATATTCTGTTCTCTCTCCTTTTTTAAGGATTATTGCGGCAGTTTTATTTGTTGCTCCTTCAAATGGTTGAATAGAAACTAAATCGTGGGCTTTCAATATTTTTAGATAACTTCTGTCGCCTAATTGAAATCGTCTAAAACCTTCACCTGCTCCTTTAGCTTTAAAAACTTCTTGGGTTATTAAGAACCCTAATTTTGCTCCATCTTTTAGATAATAATCAGACGAGGCATAAACAAAAAGCATTGAAAAATCTGGTTTTGCGCCGCCAAGCATTTGTGCATATCCTTTAAGCGAAAATAATCCATATTCTTTCCAGAGATGTCTTGTCGCTTCTCTATATTCTTCAGCAAGGAAATCCCATCTAATCCATGGCGGATTACCAACAACAAAATCAAATTTACCGGCGACCATTGGAGCGAAGGCGTTTTTGAGGAAGCGGGCCCAAATGCCGTTTTTATTTTGTTTTTCAAGTTCCAAAATCTGATTGTAGAAATTTTTAACCACCTCTTGATTGATTGGGAAAAGTAGACCTTCCTTTTTAAATCTACTCATTGCTTCATTAACCGAGTACTGATTTTTTGTCATTTCTTCAACAAGTGGCGCAGCGTCAGCCAGCAAAAATCCGCCGTCTCGAACCCACTCGGCTGGCACTTGAAATTTTCCAACAGAAGTTGAAACTTCCAAAAACTCGCCAAAAAGATTTCCCGTTGTTCTCGTGGGAGTTAAAACCGAATCAGTAAGATAAATCGGAATTTCTACTCGTGGGAGTTCATTTGCTAAATCACCCAGAGCAAACAAATAATTGGTGCGGGGCGACAATAACCGCCAAAGGATTCAAGTCAAAACCCCAGATATTGGCGACAATTCTTTTAGCTATTTCAAGTGACGGCCATTTTTCTTTTTGTCCATGTTCTTTAGCTCGTTGAATGGCCAAAACAAGAAAAGTACCCGAGCCACAAGCGGGATCCAAAAATCTTTTAAGCGTATTACCGTCATAGCCAACCTCATTAAGTAGTAATTCCGCCAGCCAATCGGGCGTGTAATACTCGCCAAGGCGATGACGAACTTCCTGCGGGACTAAATACTGATAAAGTTTTTTAAGTAGGTCGCGGGTCGAAACAGGATCTAAAGTGCTTGTTGCTGGTTCGAATTCGGAAAGGGCTCGGCCAATTTCTCTAATCGCTTCTTTTAACTCCGGTGATTCAAAAGTATCAAGATACCAACGGAAGAAATCGCCTTCCAAAAAATTAGTAATTCCTTTTCGGGTGTAAACTCCGCCGTTTTCTATATCTTCAAGTTGTCTTTTAAGTTCGTCGTCAGAAATATGAGCAAACTGAGAAGCGAGAGATGAACTAAAAGACGTTTCTCTTAATGTTAAAAGTTCGGCAGCGATAAGTTTCATTAAAAAAGCAAAGTAGGTATGGACAGAAAATAAAAGCTCTTGAAAATCTGTTTCTTTGCCAACTCTATAAAGTTTTGAAAGTGTGTCCGCTTCTTTTTCTTGCTGGCCACCCGTAAATTGTTCGCCATAAACAATGCCAAATAATCTTTTCCACTCATTAAAAAATGTGCGGATGTGTATTTGATTACCCCAGTATTCCAAAGCGTTGGCAAGGGCCGAAACCATTTTGGGGGCGAGTTCGCTTTGAGGACCAAATTTTTGAGCTAAATTTTCAGCTGTGAGAGGAAGACGAGATAAAGCTCGTAGATAAATTAAAAAAGTTCTCGCACTTTCTGGATTAAAATCATAAGGCCCACGGATAGAAAGAAGAGGATATTGAACAAAGAAAATCTGTTCGCCGTCAAATCCTACTCCGACTAACTGCTTTAACTTTGTTTCTTTCGCCTCATCGGATAAATAATTCACTAACTGATCATAGGCGTGATCTATATTTTTCTTTGAAGAAAATGATTTTGGCGATTCGTATTCGATAATTACCTGTCCGTGCATTGCGTCTGAACGACCGCTATAAACAGACTTCTCATATTTTGGAGTTGACTTAAGATTTAATTCGGTCTTAAGCGGATCTAAAAGTTTTTCAAAACCAATTCGTAAATCTTCTTCTGTTTTGGCTTCGCGAAGTATATTTTTTGTTCCAGAAACCAAATCATCCGCTAATTTCGGGAGTGACTTTTGACTTTCATTTTTATTTGGTAAATCTTTAATTTTCATATTAACCTCGGTTAAACTTATAACTTATCAATTCGTCGTAGGATTTATCTTTAAAAGCGCTTTTGTTCTTTTCAATAACATCTAATTCTCCCACTCCGTTTTTATTTCTTGCTCTGATATAACCATTACGTTCACCGCCTTCATCGGTCTTTATGTCTACCCGAATAGTATTTTCGTTTTTACGCTCAACTTTGATAATTTTTGTTTTCTTTAAATCGTATATCAATTTTTCTGCGCCAGAAAAAGCACCTCCAGGCATTTTGGTAAAATCTAAATTATCGCTACCTCTAATTGCGAACTCCTCTCTTGAAAAAAGTTGCTTGAGCAATAATGTTTTAAGATGAATTACTAAATTTCTATCATATGCAGGAAGGAATTTTTGTAGATCGTCTTTTATCTTTTTATCATCAAACTTACCAACCTTTTCATAGACATCTTGAAAAGATGCGGTCTTTTTATAAAACTCTAATTTTTTATTAACCATCTCCCAATCAACATCAATTCCTTTTGATAATAAATACCAAAGGTCATAAACATCTCTTCCCTTAGCTCTAATTATAAAAGCTCTGATTTTTTCGGCTAAAACCTCCTGCCACCCAAGATGTCGAATAATGGGCTGAGGACTAATAGGAAGATCAGTCTCTAATACCTTTTCTTCTTCTGTGAAAGGTTTCTCTCTAGTGGAGAATTCGATATGGATATTTAAAGGAAATTTCATCTCTTCGGTTTGATAACTTAAAATACCCGAAAGAGATTTATTCCCCACATTAACCTTTTTTAAAGTCGTGTCAGGAATAACTAAATTAACTTTTTTCAATACATCTTCTAAACAATCTTTCAATTCAGTAATTGTTAACTTGGCTGTGAAATCCAAGTCTTCCGAAAAACGAGAGGATTTCAAAAGCAAGTGGATTGCCGTGCCACCTTTAAAATAAATATCTTGACTCTCTTTTCTACTATAGAGAACTCCCAAAAAGACAATCTGAATATATTCACGAAGAATGGTAAATTCATCTATAGAAAATCTTTGAGATAGTTCTTTTATCTGTTCTTTTGAAATCATAATTTTAGTGATTTAAAATATTTTTTAAATGCACGATTGTCTATTTTTGTGGCTAAGTCCTTTAACTTATTTTTATCAATAGAATCTAAGATAAGTTCTTCTACGCTTAAAGAACCTCTCCCCAAGGCAACGAAAAACAAAGCATCAATAAGCGCCTTTTCGGGGGTAGCAATAAGAAAACCATCTACCTGTTGATAATCTGAATAATATTTTTGATTGAGGTGCATATAGACAAAATCCCTACCACCTGCTTCTATCTTTTTTGTGAGATTGGGAGTAATTGAAATAATCTGCTGAGGAGACTGAATTAAAATACCATAATAATTAAGCGCCGAATCCAAAGACACATAAGAAGGTTTGTATAAAAAATTAGCCAACTCAAAATCGGTAGGTTTATTTGAGATTAAATAATATACGCCCTTTGAGGCTCTTTCCAAAACGTCTTCTTTTATTAATCTTCCAACAAAAACATAGGCGTATTGATCACTTTCAATTCTTAAAAGCTTTTTTAAGTCTGTTACACTGAAAAGCTTTCTTTTAGATTTCTGCAATATTTGTAATGCTTGTAATTTTTTCATGGATTTGATTATTTATGTTATCCTCATCTAAATTGTATAGGATAATCAAAATATATGCAAGTCCCCCACCCTGCGGATTATTTCTAATTATTTATAGCTATCGAATCTTATATTCCAACTATATAAAATTATCAATGGTAAAATCTGACAAAATCTGGCAAAATAGAAATATAAATGAAAATTACTATGAGCCTACCAAAAACAATTTTAGACATTCTTAAAGTTATCCACGAAAAGATAGAAATTACTTCTGAAAACAATGAATTAATTTCTATTGCTATCTGGGACTTTTCAGATAGCGGCAAAATATCTAAAACTGACATAAGAAACGGACTAAGGAAATTGGCAGAAGATGAAAAGCTTTTTGATTTAGAAGATGCTGTGAGTCTTTATCTGCAAGAATGGATTCCAGGTGAAGAAATAAAAATCAGAGTCAATCGTGAGCGATTTGAGGAATTCTACAAAAAGCATCTCCAAGAACAAAAGACACCAACTGGTAGGGTTAAATTTTTAGATGAGGAAGCGGCATTAAAACTAGGAGATAAGAAATGCGCTTTACCGCCATATAAAAACGAACACTTTTTCTGCCGAGCCGCTTTTGAACATCAAATTAATGAACCGATTGACTGGTCAATTGTCTACGAGAAGATGACGGGCTACTACGAAGAACACTTTGGCAAATCAAAGGATACAAGAGAAAACTGGCATCGAGTATACGACACTATGGAAGCAATTAATAAACGAGCAAAAGAAACGTTGGGTATAGAAAAACTATTTATTTGGCAGGAAAAAACAATAAAAAGGACTCGATAAACTCTTTAAATCAATTGAGTCAACAAATTCTCAGTTGACTCACCTATTACCTTGCTACGCTAAAAGCGTAGTTTTTTGTTTGCCAAAATTATTATGAATCAAAATAATTTTTACACATTTGATTTAGGACTGGCCACGGTGCTAGTGACGATGGATTACGAACTGCTTGAATTGGATAGATCAAATCCTAAAAAAGTTAGGTTCGTGTTTAAACGGGAGAGAAATATTGAGAAAGTAATGACCGATTACTTTAACGACAAGGTTAAACTGCCGGCCCAAACCCTGTTCAATAATCAGAAAAATCTTAAAAACCGCATCTACACGGGTGCGTGATTTTTATTTTATGCTACCAGAAGCCGCAATCATTCAATTCAAAAAAATCTGGAAAAAGCTTTACGGAATTGAACTCAGCGATGAAGAAGCCTCCTTTCGGGCAAATAATTTGGTTGCCTTATATCGTGCGGTCTATGGCAATCGGCTGGGTGTCCAAAACAATAGACAAATAGATCCTAACTATGATGGAGAAAATAACATTCAAACAGAAAATAAATAAAGATTTTGAAGGAAGTTTTGAAATAAGAGACCTAAGAGAAAAAGACAGGTTTGTCGTAGACGATAAATTCTTGAATGGCTATGCCAGATTCTTGGGAGTTTATGCTGTTGGCGTTTATAACTCGCTCTGCCGGCACGCAAATAAAGAACAAAGATGCTGGCCGTCTGTTAAAAAGATAGCCCAGGAATTATCAATTGGCAGAAACAAAGTGTTTGACAGCATAAAATATCTTGAATTTTGGCGGATTATCAAAAAGGAAAGATTGGGCAAAAAACTGACAAACAGATATTTATTACTAAGCAAACGTTACTGGAAACCTTTAAGTGAAAGTTCTCTCAAGGACTTCAGTGAAGTTTACGACATAAACTTCAAGGGTTTACTGGATAAACTTCACGAGTTTACTTCATCAACTTCCATAGTAAGGAAACAAAATAGTAATTTATTAAAAAAGAAAGGAGGTTCTTCTTTAAAAGAATTGGCCGACGCCTATAAAAAAGGAGAAAGAAAACATAAACCATTCTTCTTGGGAAACGAAATGAGATGGTCTCAAAACAGATGGTGGGTTATTAAAAATGGCGAATGGCTTAAATTTGATGGAAATGAATCAGAAATCGAATGGAGGTAACCTGCCCCCTAGAACGCCTTGTATGACTTGTATGGGCCCGTAGGACGATTTTCAAGCCAGAAACAGAGAATTAATACCCCCTTGAAAAGGCCAGAAAAAACCCAACAAAACCAACAACCCCCAATTAGTTTTTGAACTCAACCTCTGACACCTCTTACAACCCCCCTTAAGGCCTAAATTAACAGAAATATTATAGAAAATTTAAAAATAGAGTTATCATAAAAGTGCAACCTATAGTTTTCCCCTTGACTTGTTTCCAACTTAAAGCAATGTTGTGGTTGCCAACACTAAATAGCGAAAATGAATAAAACCATCAAAATCATCATAATAGTAGCAGGTATAATTTTGGCAATAACAGCCATTGGCATTTTCGCATTCTATCAGCACCAGTTCTCCGCCCCCCAAAAAAGAGCAGAGACAGAAAGAATTGTAGTAAACCTGACTACAACCGAAGCAGAATTAATTCCTAAATTAAAAGAGCAGGGCTACATAAGAAGCGAATGGGCATTCAATTACGTGCTGAAGAAAAAGGGCTGGCAGGGCAAAATCCAGCCAGGTGCATACAAGGTTTCAAAAGGAATGAATGCGTGGCAGTTAGCCGAAGTCCTGGCGAGCGAGCCATACATGAAATGGGTCGTAATTCCTGAGGGACTGCGGAAAGAACAAATCGCCGAACTCATTGGAGACACTCTCGGCTGGAATCAGGAAACAAAAAGAAAATGGGTCGGCAATTATACCGCAATGAAATATGATGAAATTGAAGGCATCTATTTCCCTGACACTTATCTCATACCGACAGACGAAACACCGCTCCAAGTCGCAGACCGACTGCGTGCGAAGTTCAACGAAAAGTTCCAGCCATACGCCGAGAAATTCCTGGAAGCAAACATCAAATGGACAACGGCACTGAAAATTGCCTCGCTTGTGCAGAGAGAGGCAGACAGCAAAGCCGACATGCCCTTGATTGCGGGAATCATCTGGAACAGATTGCTCCTTGACCCGCCAATGAAGCTGGAAGTAGACGCCACCGTGCAATACGCAAGAGACAGCGTCGCCCACTACGGCAAAAAACCTAACGACGTCCAGCTTTCGGGATACTCAGGCGAAGGCGACTGGTGGACTCCAATTAAGACGGCGGACAAGCAGATAGAATCTCCCTATAACACTTACCTCAACAAAGGACTTCCGCCTCATCCAATCTGCAATCCAGGACTGGACGCCATTGACGCAGTGCTGAATTCGGCAGAAACAGAATGCTTTTACTACCTGCATGACTCAAGCGGGCAAATTCATTGTGCCGAAACTTACGAGGAGCATTCAGAGAACATTATAAAATACTTACATCCCTATAAAGAGCCAGATGCAAGCATAGAACCTCCGACTGAACCGTCAGAAATAGAATTACTGCCAAAGTAAAGGTCGGAAAAAATAATAAAAATTAAAATTACTATGAACAAAAAATATTTACTTATAGGAACAATTGTAATTGGATTAGGAATTGGCACAGTTATTGGACTGGAACAGATAAGAAACACTGAGGTAACCACCGCTTCGCCAGAAACAAACCAGGAAGAAACTCTTAGCCAAAAATTAACGCCAGAACAAGCCTTAGCAGAATACAATCAAACCAGAACCGTAGGACGAAGAAATGAAGCAACAACAAAAATCAAATCCATCTTCGGGGAAGATTTAGAAATAGCTTTCAAGGAAGTGAAAACAAGATACTACTCTTACGGAATCCCCGACCCAGCGGTAATAACGGATTTTTGCCAGTTAAAAGTGATTGAAATCTATGAAGACAGCCAAGGATTTGAAACAGAAGTGGACGTAGAAACAAACGAGATTCTAAAAAGAATCAAAGACTGCGTAAGCGGAACAGCATGGATTACCGCTGACCAGGCAAAGGAAACAGCTGAAAACCTTCTGGTAAAATTAGTGCCCGACCCAGAGAATTACAGGTTAAGCCACGAAGACGCCTTTGAAAGAACCTATTATACTGACTGGAGAAAAACCAGCGAAGGTGGTTTCTACGACTTAATTCCTTCTGGAAAAGGACAAAGCTTATCAAGGGACGATTGGAGAACTATTGTAATCTGCACCCTTAGCGGAGAGCTCTTCTCTTACGAATACAAGCCCGCCCTGACTGAAGCGGAAATTAACAAGATGGCAAGTCAATGGGAGCAAACTCAAAAAGAAGACACTGAAGCGTTAAGAGAATTCTTAAACAAACCAGACGCAAACTTCACCTTCGTAAATTGGGTAAGTCACGGAACAGAACAAAAGGAAATTAAAAACGAAAAAAACGAAACGATAGCAGGATCTTACGATTACAAAACCTTCAGGGTTTACCGGGACGAAAACGACTATTGCTATGACGTGGATGAAGACAGAAACATCATTCCTGACACCGAAACTCTTAAGCAGTGCAAAACCCCAAAATTATAATTAATATGGAACGTCCAGCTCAAAAAATTAAATACTTGGTCTATTGCCGAAAATCTTCCGAGCAAGAAGACAGACAAGTATTATCTATTGAATCTCAAAGAAACGAGCTGGAAAGAATCGTAGAAAACGAGGACCTAAAAGTAGTTGAGATATTGGAAGAATCTCACTCGGCAAAAAGGCCAGGACGTCCTGTCTTTGATAATCTTCTTGAAAAAATCGAAAAAGGAGTCGCTAACGGACTCCTTGTTTGGAACGCAAATAGAATATCAAGAAATCCAATAGACACTGGAAAGATTGTTTATTTAATGGATGAGGAGAAACTGCTGGAAGTAAAAACACCGGGCCAAGCCTTTCGTAATACGCCCAACGATAAATTCTTACTTAACCTTTTCTGCAGTCAAGCAAAACTCGAGAACGATAATAAGGGCGAAGACGTAAAGCGAGGACTGAAAACAAAAGCGGAAAAAGGAATGTATCCGGCACCAGCTCCAACAGGATATATTAACGAAAAATATGCAGACAGAGGAAGTAAAAGAATATTGCCTGATCCAAAAAGATTTCATCTGGTCAGGAAGATATTTGAGATGATGCTTCAAGGAATTCACTCCCCTCTCCAAATTTTAAGAACAGCCAATGATGAATGGGGTCTTAAGATGCCCAACGGCAAGAAAATGGGCAGGAGTACCATCTATAATCTCTTTACCAATCCCGTTTATTACGGGATGTTTGAATATCCAAAACACAGCGGGCTTTGGTATAAAGGCACGCATAAACCAATGATAACTGCCGAAGAATACGACCGAATCCAGTTCTTGCTCGGCAGAAAAGGACGCCAGCGTCCTAAAACGCATGTGTTCGCCTTTACGGGACTTATACGATGCGCTGAATGTGGCTGCATGGTTACGGCCGAAGAAAAGATAAAGAAACAGAAAAACGGCAACGTTCACCGATATGTCTATTATCACTGCACCAAGAGGAAAAATCCAAAGTGCACTCAAAAAAGCATAGAACAAACAGAATTGGAAAAACAAATAAAAGAAGCTATTGAAAAAATAGACATTCCCCCAGTGCTTCACGACTTTGCTTTGGAATGGCTCAAAAAGGAAAACCAAAAAGAATCACATACTACAAACGTTGTGCTTGGTACACAAGAGAAAGAATATAAAAACTGCTTGAAGAAATTGGCGGGCTTGATTGATATGAGAGCAGCTGGCGAGATAGACGAAGAAGAATTCAAATCAAGAAAACTTCCGTTAACTGCCGAGAAAAAGCGCTGGGAGCAAGTGTTTGCAAAAACCAGCCAGAGAGTAGATCGATGGCTGGATAAAGCTGACGAGATATTAGATTTTGCACGAGACGCCAAGTTGAGCTTTGAAAAAGGCGAACCTGACAACAAAAAAGAGATACTCTCCCGTTTAGGTTCGAACCTCCTGTTAAAAGACAAAATAATCGTAATTAACACCCAAAACACACTAATTCCCATTCAGGCGCTTTCAACCGAAGATAAGCGGTTAGAACCTCTTAAAATAGGCAAAAATACGAAAGAGATAATGGAACTTTACTCAAAAAGTCCACGAATGCTGTCTGTCCTGAACAAAATCCGAACTTTTTTCCGCGAAAATCCTGATACTGAATTTTGATAATTTTCGCTCGGGCGAGCAAAAAGGAAGGGGGTTAGGGGGAAGGAATTTTTGCCCGCCCTCGCTTTTCCGCCGCCGCCGAATTTCGTGCCAGCGAAGCTGGCGCGCCCGCCTTAATTTAAAACGGGATGTCATTAGGATTTATAATATCTTCTTTTGCTATTTCTGTCGATATGTTTCCCGTATTTTCTCCTTTTAAAAATTTTTTAATTGACTCGAAACTTTTCGGTATTTTATTATCTTTATTTATTGCCCATTCATACGCATTTTTAACTTTTTCGGCATTATCTCCGTCGGGCAATCCTAAAACTGATTCTAAATTTGGATCAAGCTCCAATCCTTTGGAATTATTTTTTGCTTCATCAAGTAAATTGGTATTATTTAAACTTTCGTCTTTATCCCAAACAGCAAAATAATCGTCAAATCCAATCAAACGACATACTCCCAAAAAATAAAACACTCCGCCCTTTCCTCCGCACTCAATTATTGAAATACCTTTTTCGTCCAAATTTACACCCCATTTATTCTCGCAAAGAGTAGAAAATAATATCTTATCCGAGTCGCCTTCGACTAAAAGAGTTTTGCGAGCAAAGAAAAGCTCATTTCTCTCAGGATTAAAGTGCGTGTATATTTTATGTTTTTGTTTTTCGGCATTTTCTGCGTTGAAGGTGGTATCTTTTTTTAAAAGATAAGTTCCACGATTTAAATCTTTGCGAAGCAAAACAATATCGTCTGGCCTTCCGCCGTCAACAAAATTTGGATTGTGAGTAGCATAAAAAATTTGAGTATTTTCAGATAATTTTATGAAATTCTTGTAAAGTGCGCGCTGGGCTTGCGGATATAAATATATTTCCGGTTCCTCAATCCCAAATATTACTTTCCCGCCCATAAGTTCGGCGTAAGTTTGAAAAATAGAAATTAAAAGTAAATTTTGCATACCCGCCCCAACTTCCTCACTATCAAAATGGCGGTCAGGGAAATCTTCTTTAACATGAATTTGAAGCGTTTTATAAAACCAATTCAGATTGTATATGTTCAAAACTGGTTCAAATTCATTCGCAAGCCCAGCACTATTTTCCTTGCAGTGTTTTTTGAAAACATCTACAAATTTTTTGAAAGTTATCTCGTCGGTTGAAAAATCATCTTCCAAAAAATCTTTAGCCGGCTTAATTTTTTCAGCAAATTCATTTTTTAAATTTTGTTCATTTCCGCTATGTTGAACTACATAGTTTTCATAAACAAGCTTCATTAACTTGCCCAACATCGTCCATTGGCTCACTTTTAATTCAGAAAATAATTGTCGTTCAGAAGGGATAAGTATAAAATGACAAGTTTTTTTAAACTCATCATTCATAAAATAACCCTCACCATTTTTATCGTTAGGATAATCTTCCCATAACCGCACATTACACATTAAAGGTTGCAATTGCATTTCAAGTGTAATGGTTTTAATTTGTTTTTTCTGCGTATAATAAAACCATTCTATCGGTTCATCTAAATCTGCCTTAATAAAAATATTTTGGCTCTGGTCGTAAAAAAGCTCTTTGGCGACTTTTGCCTTTGTTGTCCAGCCCTCACCGATTACAATATCGAGCGCCCGCAAAACATTGGTTTTGCCTACGCTGTTTGGCCCTATAAGCGCACAAAGATTTTTTGGCTCAATCGTAAGATCTTTAATTGATCGGAAATTTTTTATTTCTAATTTTTGAATAAACATTTTGTATAACTATAAAGTCGCTTCATTTAATGTTGCTTTCGCCTCAAGACTGCTAACAAATTTATCAATATCAGAAATTCTCACTTCCAAACCATCTTTTTTGATGAAATTAAAATAGCGTTCGGTATCAATAAACGATTTTGGAGAAATAAACACGGAGTAAGACTTCGTTCCATTTTTTACATATTCCTCAAGGTGTCGATGTATTGAAAATGACTCTCTGATATGCTGTTGAGTTCCAGTTAGCAAAGTTACCTCGACCAAAATCGTGTCTTTATTTTCCAAGCATTCAATATCAGGGCTTCCGCCAGAAGCAAAACTCGTTGGTAGTCCCTCATCATCGGATATGAAATTCGGTTTTACGATAACATTTGGTAATTTTTTAAGGATAGCTAATGAAGTTAAAAACTCCAATCGCAAAGGCTGTTCAATAATTTTCAAGATGTCATCGTTGGAAGATTTTTTCTGAGCCAAATTAAGCAGTTCGCTTTTAATTGATTCCCATGCATAGCGATTAACCCATTTTTCCAGTTCCGCTTTTGTAGTTTTTGTTGGGGCTTTAAATACAGAAAGTGTTGCGATTAAGTCGCGATCAACTCCGCCGATATACTCAAAAAATTCTTTTTCTGTAATAAACTCTTTATAGGAAATATAATTTTTCAAAATGTAATCAACAGTTACCGTTTCTTTTGTGTTCATGTCTATGAAACGACCGCCTCCACGTAAAGACAACAAGCCAGTTAAGCGCATTTTGCGAATAAAATCATCGGGATAATCTCCTAAAATAGAGTTATCATCTCTTTTTGTTTCATTCAGTAATTTATAACAAAGCTCTAAAATCACTTCGTTACTTGGCGAATAGCCGTATTTTTTCCGTAGTTTCTTTATTTCTCGATATAGACTTTCGGCATCATCATTTTTCCAACACAGCAATAAAGGAATTTCCAATCTTGATATGCCCGCTCCTTTGTATTCGGGATCATTATTTAAAAGTTTTATCGTTTGTATCAGTAAAATCAGTGGAACATTCTTGTTCAAAACTCTGCGAAATGGATTCTGGCGTTGATATTTTGCAAAAGCATTGGCAAAAACCATCAATTCATTTTCTGGCTTTTCTTTTTCCAATAACATTTTCCCGCTTTCGGACAATTTTATTTTTTCATTTGGCCAATACCAAACAAAACCAAGCTCTTTGGCAATTTTAAACCAAGTATCAAATCTGGATGGCCAACCTTTTTCAAAACCTGCTTCTTTGTGGCTTTGTGGATTATCAGAAAATACTTTCTCGGTTTCTGTTTTGTTTAATTCAACCTCGTTTTTCCATTTATCTTTTACGGCCGAGGATATTTTCATAGGCTGGTATAATCCTTTTTGAATTAAGGCTTTGGCAACCTTATCAATAATTTCGTTCGTTAAAATTTCGCCATCATATTCCGCGAGCACTGTCAAAAAATCCTTTAATCGTTCAGGATTTCTCATCGTTGTTGTAAATAGTAATGGTTTATATTCCGATTGTCTTTTGTCCATAAGTTTAATAGTTAGTGACCAAAACTTCTTTAATTATCTTTTTGCCGTTGTTGTGATAATTAATGTAGTTGCTTTCTATTTTGTACACCTTATATTTTTTCATCCACTCTAGTAGCAAATCGTTTTTACTTCCGTTATAGTAAGTAACATTTGATAAGGCAAATTTAACGCACTTTTTATCTAAGACATCAATCAATTTTAATAAATCTGCTTCTGATTTTTGGTTCCATAATTTATTATATTCACTCGCGGATATTAAGTACGGGGGATCTAAATACACAAAATCATTTTTTAAATATTTTTTATCAGAAAAAAACTTTTTGAAATCACTTGAGGTTATAGATATTTTTTTATCATGGACAAAACCAAAATAGCCGTCCAAGGCATTAACTACATTTTTGTTAAAATCAACATTTCCAACAGGAAGATTAAATTTTCCACCGCCGTTGAATCTTAACATTCTGTTGAAACCATAAATAAGCAGAATATATAAAATGAGGGGATCATTTTTCTGAAAGTTATTTACGCACATTCTCAATTTATCGTATCCTTCTTTGTTAAACCTTGCATAATAGGTTTTTTTGAACTCTTTTTTTAGAGAATCTGGAACAACATCTTTTTTGTATGAATGCGATAATTTGTATTTATGAATTATTTTTTCGGCATTCTTAAAAAACTTCTCTGGATTTTTTGAGCTGGCAATTAAAAGTTTATGAATATTTATTAGATGTTTATCTATGTCGTTAAGAAAATATTTTTTTGCTTCAATATTTAAAAATACCGTGCCGCCACCAACAAAAGGCTCGTAAAAATTATTTATTTCTTTTGGAAATAAATTTACCAACTGCTTCATCAATTTATATTTGTCCCCAACATAGAATAAAGGGGACCTTTTTATTTTATTGCTCATATTTTTGCTTTCGTTACGAACAGATATTCTTTGTGATTGTTAAAATTAGTATTGCCGGCGTTAAAATGCCTATAATTTTTTTCAAAAACCTTAGTCGGACCCTTTTTTTGCAAAATCCGCTCAATCTCTTGGAGCGAGATTTTATTTCTTGAGGAATTACTTTTTGAATCGTAAGTATTATTATATGAAACAACCAAATATTGAGCGTCAAGATCTCGTACAAGCTCGGCGAATTTACCTTTGGCATTATTCCGGCAATAATCGCTCATATTTTCCGGTTCTGGTTTTAGTGCCACACCGAAAAGTTTTGGCTTATCCCATTTGGTTAATGTTTCAAGCACATGATAAAATCTGCTGTATTGCCTAGAGTTGTAAGGCGGATCAATATAAACCACATCCGCCTTTATTTTTTTTGCCAAATCGTTTGTATCTTCTTGAAAAATTGATATCTCTTGCGTGTTAATTGGATCAATCGGTTTCATAAAAAAACTATCATTTATGAACTCTTTCTTGAAGTAAGCGTCAAAATGTCCAACCGTGTTGGCGATCTTATCGGCGGTATAAAGTAATGAAGCAATCAGCATGTAATATTCCCGTTCTGTTAAATTATTTTTATTTTCTTCAATGTTTTCTCGGATAAAGCCAATAATTTTTGCTGAATTATTGCTAAAAAATTTCCCACCGAAGTTTTTAGAAAAATAATTTTCCTCTAAATCATCACCATAAATATTATTATAACTCTTGATGATGTTATCTATTTTACTTTTATCCCACGCTTCGTTTCCAAAAAAAGCCCGATATATTGCGTAATTGGAGTGTAAAAAATCGTTTAATAACACTTTTCCAAAGTGTTTCGTTGCAACAGCAGAGACAACGCCTGTTCCTGCAAAAATATCCGCAAATGAATTTCCAGTACATTCCTTGTTTATTATGGAAAAAATCCATTCAATTAATTTGTGTTTATTGCCAATATATCTGCGATTATGTAATTGAATATGATTATCCTTTACTTGCGGAATATAGAAATAATTTTCTTGGATTTTTTCGGCGGTTATTTCGTAGGATGGCCTTTCGGCTTCGAACATCGCAAAAAGTGTACCTTGTATTCCGTCAGCAACATAATCAAAACCCTCTTTTTGTTTTTTTAACTTTTCATAAAAACTATAATGATCGTTTTCAGAAACAATAATGAAATCAACTACGGGTATCCCCATTATTTCTCCAGCTTGTACGATCTTTCCAATAATTTGATTATCTTTTTCGCTTGGCGAAGAATCGCCGGATGGATGGTTGTGAATTAAAATAACGCTAGCGGCATTTAATTCTGTTGCTGGATAAAAAATTTCCCTTGGGTGTAGCAATGCCTTGTTCAGCAATCCCACACTAACAATTTCTTTTTTAAGTAAAAAATTTCTTGCATTAAGATATAAACAAACCAAATGCTCTTTTTTCTTATCTCTTAAATCATAAGTAAGCGACAAAACATCTTGAGAATTTTTAATAATAATTTCGTTTGATTTTTCATCTGCGTAGAATCTTTTTACTAAAGAAATTGCGGAAGCAATTTGCAACGCTTTAGCTTGCCCAATCCCTGAAATTTCCAATAAGTCATCGACTGTTATATTTAAAAAGTTTTTACCGAATTTTTTGATAATATTTTCCGAGAGTTGCCTAACATTTTTTCCTTTTATGCCACTACCCAAAACAATAGCCAAGAGATCACTTTTTGAAAGAGCATCCGCTCCTTTTTGGAGAAATTTTTCTCTTGGACGATCGATTTTTGGTATATCTTTAATTTTTGGCATAGTTATTTTTTATAGACTTCTTCAAGAGTTTTACCGCTTTCCGTTTTCCATTTTTTCCAGCCACTCGTCGAATTACCCAAAATAATGTCCGATGCGCCACTTGGACTATTAAAAACATAATCTTTAACAAAAACATACAGATCATTCTCTATTTTTTCGAGATATTTATTTAGCAACAACTTTTCTATGATTTTTTGATTACGTTCAATTACCGCTTTCGAAATGTCAGATGAGGCGGTTGAATCCTTGTAAACAACAAAGCCATCATTCGTCATGCGACCTGTTGCCAGTGCGTTTTTGCCCTTACAAGTAAAAAGAGGATCCGATATATTTTTTTGTTCTTTTGATATTACTTCTTGTAATATTGGGTATCCTAAGGCAGAGAGTAACAACCCTAAGTTTTCCAAAAATTCTTCCATCTCGGCGATATCTGCTTCGGATAAAGAAGGCAAAGATGATTCTGTTCCATTTTCTAAATCAAATCTTTTCGCTTGGATTGCCAAAGCTAAACATCTGCTCTCGAGATATCGAACATGAGCTTTTGTTAAATTGTTATCCTTACTCACAAACGCTACAGCAGTTTGCCAAAAATCTTTTGAGCTATCGTGAGTAGATAATCTATTCCATAAATTTTCTGCCTCACCAATGTATGCGGTTGGCAAAAGTGCTTCCTCGCTTTCTTTGCCAACTAGAAAATAAACGGCTGGCTTATTGCATTCAGGGCGTTGTTTTATTTCTTTAAGTTTGTTTCTGGGAATAACAACTGCTTGGCCGACCCAGTTACTCAATTCGGCCGTTTTTAGGCCATTAGGTTCACTATCGATCAAAAATATTTTTATTGTTTTTGCCATATATTTTACTTTATTAAATCATCAACGCCAACGCTAAGAGCTTTAGCAATTTTGGATAAAGTTTCTATTGTCGGATTTTTATTTGCCCCAGATTCAATTTTGATAATAGTGTTGTAGGTAACATCCGCCAATTTTGACAGCCTATCTTGCGAAACGTTCATTTTGTTCCGGTATTTTTTTATATTCTCGGCAATTGTTGATTTGTTGTTTGACTTCATTGTAATATATTACTATTATTAAAGTAATAGCGATGTATCTTTGGTAATCTATTACTATGATATCAAAAATTTTAGGTTTCGTAAACATAAAAGGGAGTTCTTTGTTGTTGCCCGCGCACGGGAGGGCTGGGGCAAGGGCAACATCTTCTTTGGTGGCGCATTTCGCAAAGCGAAATACGAAATTCGGCGGCGGCGGAAAAGCGAGGGCGGGCAAAAATTCCTTCCCCCAACCCCCTTCCTTTTTGCTCGCCCGAGCGAAAATTATCAAAATTCAGTATCAGGATTTTCGCGGAAAAAAGTTCGGATTTTGTTCAGGACAGACAGCCAATTTGTAAAGTTTGCGTTTCCCGCCTCGCTCGGGGCTTCGCCCCTCGCTTCGGCAAGCGAATTTTCAAGCAATTTCCAAACGAGCCAATTTTTTTTGTCGCCCGAAGGGCGAACGCGAAGCGGCAATTTTTCTGCCCAAAAGCGATTACAAATTTAATCAAACAAAAATATGACAAAATATTTTCTCTACGCCAGAAAATCAACCGACGAGCCGGACAGGCAAATTCTTTCCATTGAAGCCCAAATAACGGAATTGAAAGAATTTGCCGAGCGGGAAAATTTGAATATCGTTAAGGAATTTATTGAATCGCAGACCGCCAAAATTCCGGGCCGCCCGATTTTCAACGAAATGATAAAAAGAATTGAGTCCGGCGAGGCAAACGGAATTTTAGCGTGGCACCCCGACAGATTAGCAAGAAATTCCATAGACGGCGGACAAATAATTTATCTCATAGACACGGAAAAAATCACCGCGCTAAAATTCCCGACATTTTGGTTTGACGCAACGCCGCAGGGAAAATTTATGTTGAATATCGCTTTTGGGCAATCAAAATACTACATTGATAATCTTTCAGAGAATGTAAAAAGAGGTTTGCGCCAAAAAGTCAGGCGAGGCGAACAATCGGGAGTTGCCATAACCGGCTATCTCAACGACAAAGTGAACCACAAAATAATTCCCGACCCGGAAAGATTTCTGCTTGTCAGAAAACTTTTTGAGCTATACGCCACCGGCGAACATTCTCTGAAAGATTTAAGAAATAAAATGACTTCTTTGGGCTTGATTAGCCGAAGCGGCAAAGTTTTTACGATTTCCAATATCCAAATGTTTTTGAAAAACCCGTTTTATTACGGAGCTTTTTATTTCAACGGCGAACTTTATCAGGGAAACCATAAGCCAGCGATTGCAAAGAAACTTTTTGATAAATGCCAAGAAGTTATGGCGAGGAAAGCCCACAAAATGAAACGAGGCCAAAAGGAATATGCTTTCCGCTCGCTTTTGAAATGCGGCGAGTGCGGCTGTTCCATAACTTCGGAAACTCACAAAGGACACAATTATTACCGATGCACCAAAAAGAAAGATAACTGCTCGCAAAAATACATTCGCGAGGAACTTTTGGCCGAGCAAATTTCAAACATAATTCAAAAAGTTTCTTTGCCTTCGGCTTGAACTAAAAAGATGATTAAAGAATTAGACAAAGAAAAAGAGGAAAATGTCCAAGCCGGAATGACTTTCGCTCAAAATCTAAAATCTCAAATTGCGGAACACGAAAAAACTCTTGATAAACTTTTAGACCTTCAATTATCGGGTGCGATTTCTACTGAAGAATACGCCGCCAAAAAACAAAAAATTCTCAACCAAAAAATTGAGATTTCCGAAAAATTAAAGGATTTTGAGCGAAAGGGTAATCGCTGGCTCGAACTTTGTAAAAACTTCATTTTGACGGCTAATCAAGCACAAATTGCAGCTTTGCAAGGAAATTTTTCCGAAAAGAAAAATTTCCTGAAAAAGATTGGCTCGAACCCGCTCCTGCGGGAGCGGCTGGTTTTTGTGGAATACAAAAACCCTTGGAAATTGCTTGAAAATTCGCTTGCCGAAGCGAGGGGCGAAGCCCCGAGCGAGGCGGGAAACGCAAACTTTACAAATTGGCTGCCGGGCTAGGACTCGAACCTAGATAGTCACCTCCAAGGGGTGATGTCCTACCATTAGACGACCCGGCAATGAATATATTTTACCCTTGTTTTTGGATTATGTCAACTATTGCTAATTCTAAAGGGAGTTGAGGAATTGAAGAATATTTCATTTTGTTTTCCGCTTCCAGGAAAAGATTTAAAATGCGCTGAAGCTCTTGCGAAGTGAACTTTGATGCTTGGTTTTGAATCTTTTCCTGCTCTTCTTTAGTTAAACCAATAATCACTGGATTCATTGCGTCAGGGTTTATCTTCAAAAGCATTGCCTGCCTTAAATAACCAATTGATGCCTTGACAAATTCTTGAGGATCATAGCCTTTGTCAAAAGTTTCCTGTAAAAACTTAATAGCCCCTTGTCCGTTTTTCTCTGAAATAAAATCAACAAACTGGCTGATTAAGCTTGTATCAGCTAATCCTAATAAATCTTTGATATCTTCTGTTTTAATTATCCCCTCTCTGCCTAAAGTTCCAGCAAAAGTCAGGGCTTGATCTAATAAACTCTCGGCATCTCTTATTGAACCGCCGGAATTCAAAGCAATAATTTCAAGAGCTGATTTATCAATATTTGCCTGTTCTTTCTTAGAAACAATATCTAATCTTTTAACAATCTCCTGCAGGGTCAGTTTTCTAAAATCAAATCTCTGGCAGCGAGAAATAATAGTAGGAATCATTTTATGGATTTCAGTGGTAGCTAAAATAAAGATTGCATGAGCAGGCGGCTCTTCTAAAGTTTTTAAAAGAGCGTTAACTGCTTCTTTTGTAAGCTGATGGCTTTCATCAATTATAAAGACCTTGTATTTCTCTTTTGTAGGAAAAAATCTAATTCCATCTCTTAATTCCCTGATTTCGTCAATTCCTCTATGAGAAGCAGCATCAATTTCAATTAAATCCAAAGACCTTCCTTGTTGAATTTCTAAGCAAGAAGAGCATTTTCCACAAGGTTCAAATTGATTGTCCTGACGATTGCGGCAATTTGCCGCTTTGGCTAAAAGCCGGGCAATACTAGTTTTTCCCGAACCGCGCGGGCCAGAAAAAATATAAGCATGGGAAATCATTGCTAAAGTAAGCGCGTTGCTCAATGTTTGAACAACATGCTCTTGACCAATAATTTCGGCAAAGGTCTGAGGCCTATATTTGCGATATAAAACTAAATTTGACATAAGCGATACTAATATACAAATAACATACCAATGATACGAATATTCGTATGTGCCTATTCGTTAAGGCTATTCGTATACTATTTTTTGAATACTAAAAATTTGTAACCTAAGAAATTCCAGACGATAGTAGCTAAAGCTGCAATAATTCCTCCAATATTTGCCCAGACTGTTTCAGACAAACCAAACTGCGGTTGAATTAGATTCACTATTAAAGAAGCTGCTATAACGTTAATTATCAAACCGCCTAAGCTTACAAAGAAAAATCTGCTAAACTCCTTTTTTATCCCAATCATTTCCTTTTTCTCAAAAACCCAAAACTTGTGTCCAAAATATTTATTGCAATTAGCAACAATAAAAGAAATTCCTTTAAAAACCGGGAAAAGCAAACCCGAGCTAATTCCTGAGATCCAAATTAATATGTTTAATACTCCCAAATCAATCAAAGTGCCTAAGACTCCTATTAACAGAAACTTGGCTCCCTGAAAAATAAAAAAGTACTTCTTGCCAATGAAATATGCGAGCCAAAGACAAACTATGCTTAAAATTGGAAAAATTACACACAATGCCCAAATACTACAATTTATATCTTTAAAAAGAAAAACAAAATATAAGGCGGTTAATTCTCCAATAATTAAAGCGATGATAACATCAATCTTTTTCATTCATTTTATCTTATCATAAACCAAAGTTTTTATCAAAAATTCGCAAAAAAAACGGGCGGTCAGTAACAACTAACACGCCCTTTTTTCAACAACGCTCCACTATTTAACAAAAACAAAACTCATTTCCCCGCTGATAACCGTTCGTGTATTTGCAAATGTAAATAAAATAAAATCCTGAAGCCGTTTAATTTCTCTAAAATTTTTAAGAACAAGCCGCATCTTGAATTTCGCATCTTTTTCAACCCGAGAGTGAAACGTCATTGATAGATTTCGATAGTAAAGTTCGTGACTGGTAGCTACTCTAATAAAAGTTTTCACCGGAAGATCCAATGAAATTAATTTATGTTCGAAGATGTGCTTGGTCAGTAGAAAACTGGCTTGAGATAAACAACGAACATAATTCTCCGTTGTTACATAAGGAACTGGTTTAATTGAATACTGATTTTGCCCTGATACAAAACAAGTAACTACTATCCCCAAATTATCATCTTCAAACTCCGCATCCGTGATAAAAATTCCAGAAGACAAATAAATTAAATCTAATATACTTTTTTCCATTTCTATTCCTTTCCATTCTTATCTTCAATTATGAACTTTTTAATTTCACGCTGGTTTAATTATACACCTTATATAAAACATGTCAAGGGTTTTGTGATATCGGATATCAACCAACAGCTGGTTGATATCCGATATCAACCACACTTTTAAAGACCGTGTTATGACTTTTGACAACAATATTTGCCCAAGATCAGGTCTTGGGCGGTTTTCTTTTTTGGGAAATTTGGTAGAATGAAATAATGCTAAAACTATATAATACTTTGGGAAGAAAAAAACAAATATTTAAACCATTGAAAAACAAAAAAGTTGGTCTTTATACTTGCGGGCCAACTGTTTACTGGTATGCTCATATTGGAAACTTAAGAACGTATATCTTCAATGATATTCTTAAAAGAGTTTTAGAATACAATAAATACAAAGTAAAGCATATAATGAATATTACTGATGTTGGACATTTAACTTCAGATGCGGATACTGGTAAAGATAAAATAGAATTAAGAGCCAGAAAAGAGAAAAAAACGGCCTGGCAAATTGCTGAATTTTACATTAAATCTTTTCAAAAAGATATAAAAGCGTTAAATATCAAATCTCCTGATAAATGGATTAAAGCAACCGATACTATTAAAGAACAAATTGATTTAATCAAACTTTTAGAAAAGAAAGGATATACATATCAGACAGAAGACGGCGTATATTTTAATACTTCAAAAATAAAAGATTATGGAAAATTAACTGGATCTAAAAAAAGAAAATTAAAGCCCGGGGCCAGAATAAAAATGGCAAAGGGGAAGAAAAATCCAACTGATTTTGCTTTATGGAAATTCGCTCCAAAAGAAGTAAAAAGACAAATGGAATGGAAATCTCCCTGGGGAAAAGGATTTCCCGGCTGGCACACAGAATGTGTTGCCATAAGCATAAAGTATTTGGGAATTCCTTTTGACATCCACACCGGCGCCATTGATCTTATCCCAACTCATCATACTAATGAAATAGCCCAGACAGAAGCAGGGTATAATAAAAACTTGGCTAAATTCTGGCTTCATGCGGAATACCTTATTTTGAAACAAGCCCCCACACCAAAATTTGGTGGTGAGAGGCAAGAAAAAATGGCTAAATCAAAAGGTAATATTATCACAATAAATAGTTTAATTAAAAAAGAAATTAATCCCCTTGCCTATCGATATTTATGCTTAGGAACTCATTATAAATCTAAACTTACTTTTTCATGGAAATCTTTACAATCAGCGCAAAATGCTTTAAATAATCTTTATGAAAAAACTGCTGAAATAAAGTCAAAAAAGAAAGTAACAACATTTGAACGATCGTTAAAATCTTATTATATTAAAAGGTTTTTAGAATTTATTAATGATGATCTGAATATGCCAAAGGCGTTGGCTTTAATGTGGAACTTAATTAAAGATAACAAAATACCAAATAAAGAGAAATATGCTCTCTTATTAGAATTTGATAAAATATTTGGCTTAAATTTAGATAAAGTTAAAAAGCCAAGAATTCCTGAAAAGATAAAAAAACTTGCTGAACAAAGGGAAAAATACAGAAAAGAAAAAAACTGGAAAAAAGCTGATGAAATAAGAAAAGAGATTGAAAAATCAGAATATAAGGTTGAGGATACGCCACATGGTCCAAAAATAAAAAAGGGCTGCTGAAAAGCAGCCTCTTTCTGTTTGGACGGATTTTAGTATTTATGTTTTATGTTATTCCATATATTTTACTTATTAATTCTGCCTCCTCTCTAAGCCCCAGAGCAAGCGGAGAACCATTTCTTTGAGCAACCATAGCAAAAACACTCCGTCTTCTGTGAATTTCTTCTGGGCCAAACTTCTCTATGTCTTTTACTGTCTTTGGATGAAGTTCTGCCGAACTAATTTTACCTTCCATAGTAATTCCCTTTCATAAACTAAAACCCAAAAATAAAAGAACAACAATAATTTTATTTTACTCTTGCTGAAACCATTGTCAAGCCCGCGTCAATCTATGCACAGGCTTCTTGCTGTTTATTGAAAGAACCTCATCTTCGGATTACTCGAAGAACAACGTCCACGGTTTTTGGAGTACCGATTTTTGGTATCTCCTTGTACTTCTTGTTTTGTATCAATCTCCGAGTTTGCCCTATTGTTATTCTTTCTCGAAGCGACAAACTGCTTTTATTAATCATGATTTATCCTTTCAATTTTTGTTTTTCTGAAAATGGTAATTTTCTACTCCCAATGAACTAATTTCATTATAGAAATTAAAATCCCTGCTGTCAATAAAAAAGGCCTGTGTTTTTACTCACAGGCCTTTGAATTTTTCCGAGTCAATGAAGTTATGACATAGCAATGGCCAAAGCAAGATATTGCTTGGCTAGAAAAATCTCCATAATTCTTCCTGCTTCTTGCGCGATTCTTAGACGCTCTCTTCCTTGTTGAAGCACTGTCATAATTCCCTGACCCAAAATTTTGTTTCTCAATTTTTGACAAGTTTCCATCAAATCAGCCCTTTCAATTTTTAACATCCGGCTTTTCTTTGATATACGATGGAACTTTTGATGTTTTTCTAAAAACAAGACTAATAAACATCAAAAAGCCCATAACAGCCATCGTCGCATAACGGTAATTTATACTTTCAAATCCTGTATATTCATCACCGTTTCTTGCTTCAATAAAGCTGTTTTTTATGTCATCCCTGATGCCCGCAATTCTCTTAAATCCGTGAACTATATCACCTACAAAAGCTCCAGTTGGATTTTCTTTAAGCTGCTGCTTAAAATTTTGATCTATTTGTGCCCTTTTCACTGTAACTGAGATTTGACAGACAGTTACAGATATCAACACAAACAAGACCAATCTCCAAACTTTGCTTCTGGTGATAAAACATGCTGCAGAATAAGCAAACATCAAAGATATCAAAGCTATAAACACCTGATAAATGTCATGTCTTAGCCAAACAGCTAACTGCACTAATTCCGCAAAAAGAAGCGCTATGAAAAGTTTTTTGTAGTTAATATTCATACTCATTGTTCTCTCCTCCTTTTGTCAGTCGCGGGCCGCTCGGCTTATGTTTTTTTTAGACTCACTGGATATAGTTGCTCCTGGCGTTGCAGGATGAGGATCTCCAGCAGCCATAGCAGCAGCGACTGCTACGCCTTCTTTTCCAGTACCAGCAGTTAATTGAGCATGAAATGCAGTGCATCCAGCAATACTGAACAACAATACAGACAAAACAACTAGAACCAAAATTTTTCTTAAACTATTCATATTTTAATCTCCAAGCAGAAAGTTTTCAATCCTTTCTGATGTTCAAAGGTATATCCGTATACGCTCTACGCGCTTCTCTACACACTCTTTTCCTCGCCCTCTTATTTTTCAAAGTGCTATGTCACGTATATGTTTATCCGTCCGTCTCTATCTAACGGCCGGTCTACAACAATGATTTCCATTATACACATTACCAGAAGTTTGTCAAGGGGTTGCTATATTTTTCTGTTTCTGATAAAAAGAAGTATTATGGCTAATAATATTGAAGGAAAACTACCGCCTCAAAATATTGAGGCGGAAAAATCATTATTAGGTTCTTTAATGCTGGATAAAAATGCAATTATTAAAGTAGCTGATTATCTCCAGTCAAAAGATTTCTATAAACAAAGTCACCAGCAGATTTTTCAGGCAACTCTAGAACTCTTTGAAAAAGGAGAGCCAGTTGATTTATTATCTGCCTCTACCCGGCTTAAAGAAAAAAACCTGTTAGAAGAAATTGGTGGAAACAGTTATCTTACTGAACTTATCAATACTGTTCCCACGGCCGCTCATATCTCAAACTACGCCAAAATTGTCCAGAGAAAACGCATACTAAGAGATTTAATTTCAAGCAGTCAGGAAATTAATACAATGGGTTATGATGAACAAGAAGATATTGATGTCCTTTTGGATCGGGCTGAACAAAGAATTTTCAGCATTGCCCAAAAAAGTTTAACTCAACGGTTTATTCCAATTAAAGAGGGTTTAGAAAGCGCTTTTGAAAGAATTGATGAACTCTCCAAACACAAAGGAGGCCTCCGAGGGCTTCCGACCGGCTTTACTGCTTTAGATAATATCTTAGCTGGCTTGCAAAAATCTGACTTAATAATTTTAGCTTCCCGGCCCTCTTTAGGAAAAAGCGCTATGGCTGTGAATTTTGCAGCCAACATTGCTATCAATAAAAAAATACCAGTCGGCATTTTTAGCTTAGAAATGTCAAAAGACCAAATAATAGATAGATTGATTGCTGGTTTAGCTAATGTTGACTTATGGCGTTTAAGAACTGGTCGGCTTTCCAGCGAAGGCGAAGATAATGACTTTTCTAGAATTCAACATGCAATGGCTATGTTGTCTGAAGCCCCGATCTACATTGATGACGCTGCTTCTTCTAATGTTCTTCAGATGAGAGCAATGGCCAGAAGACTGCAGGCAGAACATGGTTTGGGACTAATTATTATTGACTATTTGCAATTGATGGAACCAAGAAATCCAACAGCCACCATTGTCCAGCAAGTATCTGAAACCTCCAGAGCTCTCAAAGGATTAGCTAGAGAGATTAATGTCCCGGTCCTTGCTTTATCCCAGCTCTCCCGAGCAGTAGAGCATAGAAGTCCTCAAATCCCAAGATTAGCCGACCTTCGTGAAAGCGGGAGCTTAGAGCAGGATAGCGACGTTGTACTCCTTATATATCGTGAAGACAGGTACAATACAGAAACTACTAAAAAGAATATCGCTGAAATTATTATTGCTAAGCATAGAAACGGACCGGTTGGAAAAATTGAACTGTATTTTGATGACCAAAGAGTGTGTTTTAGAAATCTTGAAAAAGAACAATATACAGAATAATGTATCCGAAATCAATTCAAAAACTTGTTGAGTTATTTTCTAAATTCCCTACTGTTGGACCGCGAACTGCTATCCGTTTTGTTTTTTATCTAATAAAACTTGACCAAGAAAAATTTGATGAATTATTAAGTTCCGTTACAGATTTGAGAAAAGCAATCAAAATCTGCTCATTTTGCTTTAATCCATTCGAGGCATTAGATGACGGTAACCTCTGCCCAATTTGCAGAGATATTTCCCGCGATAAAACCTTGCTCTGCATTGTTGAAAAAGAAATTGATTTAATTTCAATTGAAAAGACAAAAAAATACAAAGGCCTTTATTTTATTTTAGGAGGAACAATTAGTTTAAAAAAATCAGATTCAAGGAAAATTAGAATTGAAAAACTTAAAGAAAAAATTAAAAACAGCAATTTTCAAGAAGTGATTATCGCCACTAATTCCACAACCGAAGGTGAAACAACTGCCTTATTAATTGAAAGGGAACTAAAACATCTCCAAATTAAAATTACCCGTCTCGGTCGAGGCCTCCCAATCGGAGGCGAATTGGAATACGCTGACGAAGATACTCTCTCCAGCGCCTTTGAAGGAAGAAAGTAAAAACCCCGCCAAGACGAGGTTAATCTTATCCTATTTCTATTTTAATAATTTCAATTTCGGTGAAGAGCTGGCGATGGCCAGCTTTCTTTTTATACCTGGTTTTAGGCTTGTATTTGAACACAATTACTTTTTTATCCTTTCCCTGTGATAAAATTTTGCCAACAACCTTAGCTCCTTTTATAAAAGGAGTTCCAATCTCTAATTTTCTATTCTTTTCCAAGAGCAAAACCTCTTTAAAGGTTATCTCGTTACCTTCTTTCTTATCAATTTTCTCAATTTTAATTTTGTCGCCAGGAGCAACCTTATATTGCTTGCCCCCTGTTTTAATTATTGCTAACATATTACTCTTCTAACAATGGCGGTTCAATATCTGGCTCTTTAAGTTTTATTTTTGTCTCTGTGCCAGTTATTTTTACCACATCTTTATCAACTTTGGCAAATTCTTTATGCGCTTTTTTGTAAGTGTTCACGGCTGTACCCAGATGATTTCCAAGTTTTTTCATATAGTCGCTATAAGTTAATAAATGCCGACCCAAACGTTCTACCTCTTTAATCACTTCTTTTGCCTGTTCGGAAATCTTTTGATTCTTAAGTCCCTGCAAAACAGTCTGCAGATAAGCTAAGAAAGAAGTAGGAGAAATAACTATAACCTTTTTTTTGCCAGCATAGTAAATCAAATTATTGGTATCATCAGTAACTGCCCCAACTTTATTAATAAGCAAATCGTAGTAAACTGCTTCTGAAGGAATAAACATAAAAGCGAAATCCATTGTATTTTCTTCTGGCTTTACATATTTTGATGTTTCGTCAATTCTAATTTTAAGATCATTTATAAAAGCTCTTTCGTATTTTCTTTTCTCTTCAGCATTATTTGTCTCTAATATTCTATTATAATTTTCTAAACTAAATTTAGAGTCAATTGGAATAATTCGTTTATCAACAAATACTACTGCATCAACTATAGTTCCATCTTTGAATGGATATTGCATTTGATAAGAGCCTGGCGGTAAAACGTTCTTTAAAACAGTTTCCAAATAATACTCTCCTAAAACTCCTCTTTGCTTTGGATTTTTTAAAATATCCTGAAGATTCCGAAGCTGGTCTGCAAAACTTACAACTTGTTTATTTGTTTCATCAAGCCGAGTCAGCTTTTCTGTCACGTCCTGAATAATTTTAGCGCTCTGACCAAATTGCGATTGAATTGCCCTGGTTGATTCAGACAATTTACTATCTAAAACCTGACTAATATGATTCATTTGCTGCTGAATCATCACTAACGCGTCTGGCTGCTTTTCTGGTTTCTTCTTTAATAACAAAAAAATCCCTACTGCCAATCCAATAATAACCGCTATTAAAATACCAATTATCATTTGCTCCATTAAATATATATTATAACAATTTAAATAAAAAAACAATGCTCTTGACAAGGTTGTATGGTTATACTATAATACTGTTAGGAGTAAGGCTCTTTTAAAAAATCAGTATTATACTTTAAACGAGCGTATCCTGAAAGGAGGGATAAACCATGATTATTTTTAAAGAAAGCAAAGAACATATAATTGTTAAGCCGAGAATGACTCTTATTATCATCATCTGCATGACACCATCTGTTTTGCATATTGCATTGAATTTAGTGCCAGTATTTTATGAGCTATCTCACATAGAGATATACAACCTCATTTTTATTACAATCTTGAATTTAACTTCGGTTCTGTTTTGCTGGAAATTAGCGAAAAAAGCAATTGGAACATGGCATCCTTTGCCAAAATTCTAAAAGAGCCAAGGAATACTCTTAACAATAAAACAGGCTGAAAGAGCAACTTTCAGCCTGTTTTATTACTACGAGAACTGTTCTCGTAGTATTACTCTATTGCCACCTTGTCAAAATCAGCTAATTCTTTTTTAAATTGGAGCCAATCTTCTACAAACTTTCGGCAACCCTCAACTCCACCCATAACTTCTGTTAAAAATTCTCTATTAGTTAAAGAAGGGAAATTCTTTTTTTGAAGATAATCTAAATAACTTGACTGTCTATATTTTTCTAGAAAATTCATTACTTCTTCAACATTATCAATCCCCTTTTCTTTCCAGTTAGGGACAATAATCGAAACTGGATTTGTATGAATATAAACAAATACTGTCATCAACTGCTGATCATTTTTGATATGAACAGCTTTATATCGTCCCTGAAATATATGACCGCTTCTTTTATATTTATTATTATAATAAATTCCGTAACCAGCTCCAATTTTCCTCATAAATTTGCTAATTCCACCATCTTGAACTTGTCTAACTAATAAATGTAAATGATTCGGCATCAAACAAAACGCCAAAATTTCCACTAACATTATCCGTTTTCTTTCTTCTCTAATACTACGAGAACTGTTCTCGTAGCGCTGACGGTATTGCCAACTTACAGGATTATCGTCGTTGAATTCAAATAGATTGTGAATCATCCGAAAATAATCTCTATCATTGACAAAAAGCTTGAGTCCTTCTATTGCTCGGATTACAATATGATATATTTCTCCATTTACTAATAGTGGTCTTTTAATAGGCATCTTATTTTAATAATACCATAAAAACAATACTACGAGAACAGTTCTCGTAGTCTTATCTGAAGAATATTTCAGACAGGAGAAAAAGAATGTAAATCCCTACTAAAAGAAGGGCTTCTTTTTTAGTAATCCTCTGGTCAGTTCTAACAACTATTAAGAAAAACACAGCTGAGATTACAAGGAAAATGCGAGCAATAGCAAAAGGAGAAAAATCTATATTTTGAATTGGTGAAATTAAAACAACAATTCCTAAAACAAGAGTAGCGCAAACAATAACCGAACCCATTAAATTCCCTAAAATCAGCCAGGTCTGGCGCTTTCTTGCCGAAACAATGGCAAAATAAGTTTCGGGCAAAGCATTGCCTAAACCAACAATCAAAATCCCGACCATTGGAAGACCAATGCTCAAAACATCAGAAAAAACCTGAGCGCTCTGAACCACGCCCCAGGAAGCTGCTGAAAGCAAAACCAAAGATATTATTACCATTCTCAAATCTTTTAGAAAAGTTTTAAAATGTCTAATACTTTTAGGTTCTTTTCTATTCCTTAAAAAATCTATAATCCCCAGACCGCGCCCATGTTCGTTTTTATTCCCTTTATACACTTTTCTAAATCTTTCCTCTTTTGAAAAAAGCCAAAAGATATAAAGAACGAAAGCCAAAAGCAAAATTAAACCATCGCCTCTTCCTAAGTTTCCATCCAAAATTAAAACTAATGGTAAAACAGCGATTACAGCAGTAAAAATAGTGCTGGTCTGAACCATTTTACTTCTTACTGGTATGGCGGTATTGCCTATCAAAATTGCCAAACCAACAGCTAATGTTAAATCAATTACATTTCCTCCAACGATTTCTCCAAAAGAAAGCTGCGGAATTCCATGCAGAGCTGAATTAATGCCAACAAACAAGTTAGGCAATGTGCCGGCAAAAGCCATAATAAAAAAAGCTAACACAAACTCCCTTAAAGCCAAATACCGAGCCATTCTTATTAAACCCTTAATTAGTTTAGAGCCTGACCAAAATAAGACAAAACAAGAAATTATAAAAATGAATAACCAAATCATAGTATACGAATAGCCTTAACGAATAAGAACCTCACCTTCGGTGAGAACCTTGATTCGCTATTGTATAGATATATAATCTTGAATTAGGCACATACGAATTATATATTAGTTTCATGTCTCACAATAAAATAATATTTTGTAGCTTCAATTAGAATTAACTCAAAAAAACTTAATCCTAAAATAATTATCCAATCAATTAATCCGAGAGGAACAGTTTTTAAAATAGTTTGGAGGGGCGGAAGATAAATAGCTAATAGCAAAGCTATTAATCCAAAACCCCAAGCATAAACCAAAAATTTGTTTGAAAAAGGATTTATATGCCAAAGATTTCTTCTTAAACTTTTACAAGAAAAAACATATAAAAGCGAATTTGCGGCCAAAGCAGCAAAAATAATTGTTCTGATATGAAGAATTTCATAATTAGAATATTTCAAAAGATATAAAAATAATGCTAAAAGAAAGAGGTCAGTTAGTATCCCAATAATAAAAATCAGCGCTTTCATTTCTCGGTTTAAAAGCGGGGTATCATGACCTTGAGGTTTTTGCTTCATCAAATCTTTTTCTTTCGGCTCAAAAGCTAAAGCAATATTAGGAAGGCCGTCTTCAATAAGATTAACCCATAAAATTTGAACAGCAGTAATTGGCAAATGACCAAAGAAAATCCCTGTTCCAACCAAAATTATCTCAGTAAAAGAATCGGAAAGAAGATAAGTAATCACTTTGCGGATATTATCAATAATTGCCCTTCCCTCTTCTACAGCAGCTACAATAATATTAAAATTGTCAGTCAGTAAAACAAGGTCGGAAACTTCTTTAGCAACTTCTGTGCCAGAACCTAAAGCCACGCCAATATCAGCTTTTTTCAAAGCTGGAGCATCATTAATGCCATCACCAGTCATTGCTATCACTTCTCCTTTCTCCTGCCATACTTGAATAATCCTCATTTTATGCTTTGGCTCAACACGAGCATAAATCTGAATATAATTTACTCTTTTTTCAAATTGCTTGTCTGAAAGCTCATTTAATTCTCTGCCTTCCATAATATTTCTTTCTTTCACTTTAAACCCTAATTCCAAGGCTACTGCTTTTGCTGTCAATTTATGGTCGCCAGTAACAATAATCGTCCGCATGCCTGCCTGCCGGCAGATTTTTATTGCTTTTTTCACTTCTTTCCTGATTGGGTCTTTTAAACCTATCATCCCCACAAAGACCAAATTATCAAACAAATCCTTAAGATTATCAATCTTTTTATACGCCACAGCTACAACCCTTAACCCTTTTCCAGTAAGCTCTTCTAAAGTATCTTTTAATTCATTTCTTTTTTGCGAACCTAAGGATTCTTCTTTCCTGCTCTTTCTAAAATACTTTGACATTTCTAATAATTTTTCTGGAGCGCCTGAAACATAAAGAACATCTTCTTTTTTGTTTAAAGCAAATGCCCGCGCTAAATATTTATTAACTGGACTGAATGGAAATTCAGCAGTTTTAAACATTCTTTTTTCCAATTCTTTTTTATTAATTCCCGTTTCAACTCCGGCCAAAAGCAATGCTTTATCTGTCGGCCTGCCCTGAATAATCCATTTTTCCATTGTTTCATCTGGATTCTCAATAAATGCCTCATTGCACAAAGTAGCAATCTTAAGAGCTAAATGACGGTCTGTTTTTGTTTCTGCTATAACTTCAGTTACTTTCATCTTTCCTTCAGTCAAAGTAGCTGTCTTATCAGTTGCAATAATAGAAGTGCTTCCCAGCGTTTCAGCTGAAGCAAGTTTTCTTACTAATCCTTTCTTTTTTAGAATTCTCTGCATTCCTATGGCTAAAATAACGGTCATAGCTACAGGCAAACCTTCAGGAATAGCAGCTATTGCCACTGCTATTGCTATTGTAAACATTTCTAAAAATGTGTTTCCGGTAATTATACCTTCAATAAAAATGATAATACAAATTGCCACAATAATTCCAGCAACAATTTTAGAAAATTTTGCTAACTTTTTTTGCAAAGGCGTTTTTTCTTCTTTAGTTTCTTTCACCATCTGGGCTATTTTTCCTATTTCAGTTTTCAAGCCAGTTGCAGTAACTATTGCTTTTGCCTTTCCATTTTCTACAACTGTACCCATATAAACCATATTATCTCTATCTGCCAAGGGTCTTTTCTTTGACAAAACATCTGCTTTTTTCTCGGCTGACAGCCATTCCCCAGTCAAAGCCATTTCATTTGTCTTCAAATTATTGCTTTCAATAATACGTCCGTCAGCCGGAACTTTATCTCCAGGGCTTAAAATAAAGATATCGCCAGGAACTAGTTCTTCAGAATCTATAACTTTTGTATTGCCCTGTCTTACGACTTGAGCAGTAATTTTGGCTATCTTTTTTAGTTTTCTCAAAGCATCACCAGCTTTATTCTCTTGAAAAAAACCAACAATAGTGTTTAAAAAAACAGCGCCAAAAATAACAATGGCGTCGGTAAATTCTTTAAAAAACAAAACTACTATTCCAGCAATTACTAGAATATAAATTAAAGGGCTTTTAAATTGTTGAAGAAATATCCTTATTTTGGAGAGCGGCTTTTTCTCTGGAAGCAAATTCCTGCCAAACTTTTCTCTTCTATCTTTTACTTCTTTTTCATTTAAACCATCTTTAGAATCTGTTTTAAGCTTTTCAATTGCTTCTCTCCAAGAAAGACTATGCCATGAAATTTCTTTTGCCATTACTATATTCTACCCTCACTACCAGAAGTTTTCAACTTTGGCGTGAGGGCAAGTCAAAAAACAACCAAACAAAAAAGGCAGGTGGAGTGGTCACCTGCTCCCCCTTAATGCCGCCCTCATAGCCACGCTGTGCTCCTACGGGGAGTCGAACCCCGGTTCCCAGCTTGAGAAGCTGATGTCCTAGGCCGCTAGACGATGGGAGCATTATTTATAATATACTATAAAATAAAACTATTGACAAGATTAAAAATTTATGCTAATATTAAAAATTGTTCATTCCCAAAAAAATATGGTCTATTGAAAGGATTAAAAAAATGGGGAAAGCCAATATTTTGTTTGTGGTGTTTTTTACTGCTCTATTGATTTATGCTAAGTGCAAAGAACCTACTCACGCTCAGTCACAAAAGCAGACAACAACAGTAAAAATAAAAAAACTAGAAAAGAGAAAAGAAAGAATAAAACCTAAGATTGTTAGAATGTTAGTAACCGGCTACTGCCCTTGTAAAAAGTGCTGCGGTAAATTCGCTGATGGGTTCACTTCAACAGGAAAAAATGCCTGGAGAACTAACGGAGTTGCAGCTGACCCAAAAATCCTCCCCTACAATACCAAATTAGTAATTCCAGGTATTGGCATTAGGTTTGTAGACGACACTGGCGGCGCAATGCGGCAAAGCACGAAAAAGAGAATTTGCCATATTGATGTCAGATTCCACAATCATACAGACGCTCTCAAGTTTGGCAAAAAAAGGCTTGATGTCGCTGTTTTAAGCCCTGCTAATTAGTAGGGCTTTTTTCTACTTTAAAGATTGTGATATTTCAACTAAATTTATATCACTGACTACGCCAACTGCAATACCTGATAAAATACTGTATATTTGTTTTTTCTCTAAAGATTCTTTAAACCAAAATGGAACAATATTGCCTTGATAATTTATTTTAAAATTCGTTCCATCAGAAGTAATATTAAGATCACTAATTTGCAAATCTGCTTTTTTGTAAAATCCATAGGTTAGACAATGAGCAACAGATATATTTTTTATCTCCCGAATCTGATCTTTATCAAAGTTTAAAATCAAAAACCCATAAGCTGGTATAATTTTAGCTAATTTCTTAATATTAGAAATTTCTTTTTCGTCATCGCTATTTGTTATTACTAAAATCGGGAGTTTGGATTTCTTAAGAAAGAAATCTGATGTCTCTGGACCCAAAATTAAAACATTTTTATCCTTTAATATTTTAGAAATAATTCCAACAGCAAAAGAACGACCCTTGCCAATAACAAGAACAACACAAGGTCTTTTTATAAAAAATAAAAGTTTATTCATAATCAGGCGGCATCTGATAATAATCTATAATATATTTTGCTAATTCTTTGAAAATTGGCACTGCTGAATATTCAGCAGTTTTAGTTCCAGGATTATCAAGTTTAACTAAAATTAGAAACTCAGGCTCAAAAGCAGGAAAAAAACCAATAAAACTTTGCCAAGTTTCATCTGAATAACCCTCTTTATCTATGTCCAGACTTGACCAAGATACTTGAGCAGTACCTGTTTTTCCAGCAATATAGTAGCCGGGAATTTTAGCTCCTTTGCCAAAACCATTTTCAACTACGCTAATCATCATTGCTGTTATTTGTGAAGCGGTTTTTAGGGAAATAACTTGGTTTGAAGATATTTCAGTTTGGGTTTCAATTATTTTACCATCTTGCAGAATCTTTTCTACCAAATACGGCTTAACCAATTTTCCTCCATTAGCAAGCGCGCAAAATGCTCTAACCAATTGGATAGGAGTCATTTCAATTCCCTGGCCAAAAGAAACAGTGGCAAAGTTTATCTCATAACCTTTTTTAAATTCTTTATTTTCAGAAAAAACTTCTCCTTGCAGATCAATCCCAGTTGGTTCAAAAAAACCAAAGTCCTCTATATATTGCAAAAACAGGTTATGGCCTAACTGCTTCTCAGCAAAAACTGCTCCAGTATTAATTGATTTCTCTAAAACCTCGGTCATGGTTTGCTCTCCGAAAACCCTCTTATTATAATTTTCAATAACATACTTGCCAATTTTTACTTGCCCTTCATCAATATAAGTGCTTTGAGGCGTTATTTTCCCTTGGTCTAAAGCAGCTGCCATAGTAATTGGCTTAAATGCAGAACCCGGCTCAAATAGTTTCTGGACAGCCCCATTTTGAAAAATCTGGAAATCATCAATTTCTGAATAATAGTTTGGGTCAAAATCTGGGAAATGAGCTAAAGCGAAAATTCTTCCTGTGTTAGGATCTAAAACAATGATTTGCCCTGCTTCAATATCTAAATTCTCTTTAGCTTTTGCTAATAACTTCTCTGCCATAAACTGAATATTATAGTCAATGGTTAAAAAAATATCAGCGCCTTTGTTAGATGCTTGAGAATTTTCAGAGAAAAAAATCTTCTCTTTTCCCTGAAGAAAATCATCATAATAACCTTCTATTCCGTATTGACCTTTTTCTTCGCCGCCAAAAAACCCAATAATCTGAGAAACCATAGTTGCTTGAGGATACTGCCTGAAAACTGCTTCTCCCAAATAAACGCCTGGCAAATCTATTTCTTTTAATGATTGCTCTTCTTCTTCTGTTAAGTTGCTTTTTATTTTCTCAAATAAACTATCTCTTTTAATTTTTTCTAAAATGAATTCTTCTTCTAAAATAAAAATTTGAGAAAGCTCTCTGGCCGTTTTTTCTTTTTCTTCAATTTCTTCAGGAGAAACGAAAATATATTTTCCTTTAATATTCGTAGCTAAAATTTCGCCCCCATTAAAGAAAATTTCTCCTCGCTCCCCTTTTATAAGCTGAAAACTTTTTTGCTGTCCTTGAGCCAGCGCCTTGTAAAGCTCTTGTTTAACAATTTGATAATAAACCAAGCGGCTAATAATAGCCGCTCCGAATAATATAATTAAAATAAATATTAAATTAATTCTCCATTTCTTCATTTTGCGACAACTTGAGTGTCTAAAACTCGGATATAATAAACTTTATCTGTTTTTTCAAAATTAAGCTCTTCTAATAAAAGCGTAAGATTTTCTAAAGAATTTATCTGCGCTGAACTAATTTCTAAACTATGATTTTCTTTTGAAATCTCAGCTATTCTTTTTTGATATCCTTGAATTGAATATCTTTTTGAAACTTCGGCATTAACTTGAAATATATAAAAAACTAAAAAAGTAATTGTTAATAAAATGCTCAAAAGCCAAAATATTCTTAAATTAATATAATGTGTAGTCATATTCTTACTGCTGCTCTAAGTTTTGCGCTGCGCGAACGAGGATTAATTTTAATCTCTTCTGGAGAAGATATTACTGGTTTTTTTGTCAAAACTTTTAAATTTGAATCTTTGAAAAAGTTCTTAACAATTCTATCTTCTAAAGAATGAAAAGAAATTACTACAATTCTGCCGCCAGGTTTCAAAACTTCCACAGCTTGAATTAAACCTTTCTTTAAATTCTCTAACTCGTTATTCACCGCAATTCTCAAGGCCTGGAATATACGATTGGGTGAATAAATCTTTGATTTTCTAATAATCTCTGCTAACTGAAAAGTGCTTTTTATGGGCCTTTGTTCAACAATTCTTCTAGCTAATCTTTTGGCAAATCTTTCTTCGCCATACTGTTTGAAGATTTTTTCAATCTCTTTTTGAGAATAATTATTTAAAATTTTGCCAGCAGATAAATCATTATCCAGGTTGTATCTCATATCAAGCGGCTCATCTTTTAAAAAAGTAAATCCCCGGCCCGACTCTTCCAAATGCCAGCTGGACATTCCAAGGTCAAACAGAATTCCATTAATAGGAGTGAATTTACTTTTCTTAACAATTTCTTTCAAATTCACATAAGAATCACTGACTAAAATTAATCTATCTATTTTCGATAAACTTAGCTTATCGAAAATATCTTTATCTAATTCTATTCCTAAAACTTTGCCATTTGGCTTATTTCTTTCAAGTATGCCTATAGCATGCCCGCCTTGCCCCAGCGTACAATCAATAAAATTTTCATTTGGCTTCGGGTCTAAATATTGTAAAACTTCTTTTTTAAGAACAGGTATGTGCATCACTATAACTAAATTCCTAAATCTGGTAATTTCTCAGCAATCTTATCAATATCTTGCTCAGCTTTGTTTCTATACATTTCCCATTTTTGAACATCCCAAATTTCTAATTTATTAGAAAGTCCGCAAACAGTTATATTTTTTTTCAGACCAGCATATTTCTTTAAATAATCAGGAATGAGAATTCGGCCTAATTTATCTAAGTTAACTTGTACGGCTCCCCCTAAAACAACTCTATTAAATTTTCTACTTTCTGACCTGCTTGTTGGCAATTTTCTTAATTCTTCTATTACTCCTTTCCATTCTTTTTGAGGATAAATAACTAAACATTTTTCAAAACCCCTAGTAACTATGACTCCCTTGCCAAGCTCTCTTCTAAATTTATAGGGAAGAGATAATCGCTTTTTAGTATCAATTGTATGTTTGTATTCTCCTATGAACATAGTAGTTTTCCCCCGAAAAGCTTAGTTTTCCCATTGTTTTCCACAATTACCCACCTATTACCTTTATACCTCTTTTCACAGAGTCTCGTCAACCCATACTTTTCCACAAATTTTCCACACCTATTTTTTCAGACAATTCTTATTGCGTGAACAGTTACCTTATTATGTATTGACACTAAATCTTATTTTGTTAAAATAAAGTTGTATGACTAATCAAGATACAAATACTATAACTTTACCAAAATCTGCTATCGAAGGAAAACAAGGAGTAGTGATTTTACCATTGAGAAAATGGAAAGAAGTTGAGAAAGATTTAGAAGATTTAGAAATGTATCGTTCCGAAAGCTTAGCCAAGGAAATTAATAAAAGAAGAAAAGAAAAAGAAACCGTGTCTTTAGAAAAACTTCTTAAAGAATACCGCATTTAATTCTGTGTTTAATTTTGAATTAAAAACCAAAGCAGCCAGAGAAATAGAAAGGCTGCCTTCTCAAATCCGGAAGAGGATTTTAGAAAAACTTAAGTTTTATTCTTCTCAAGAAAATCCTCTCAGATTTGCTGAGAAATTAAAAGACCGTAAGTTTGGAGAGTATAGGTTTCGGATTGGAAATTATCGAGTCCTTTTCGATATAGAAAATTATAAAATTATTATTTTAAAAGTCGGGATAGAAAAAACATTTATAAAGATTGTTGAAAAACTCATTTGGTTTTTTTCCCTGTCCGCAAAAAACTTCAAAAAGATTGACAAATCTGATACACATGATACGATATAATATGCGAAAAAAATAGAATAGAGAAGAAAATTGAAAACTTAATAAGGAAGCATAAAAATGTCTAAGACAAACGAGATATCTTTGAAACTGGAGAAGAAGGCACGAGATATTATTCGAAGCATTGAAGAGCGAATAGGATTTCATAAAAAAACAGGGCTTGTAAAAGCTGCTGAAGATGATCCTCTGGTAGATTCGTTTGAAAATCTTGCACTTGCCTTGGCTTATCGAACTCAAGCTAAGATAGAAAAATTTGCTCACCTCGTTGCTGGAGTAAAGCACTGGATCGGATTTGATGACGATGGTTTTTTACGGAATAGACTTGATGGAGATATAATTTATTCATCAGACCAGGCTCTTTTGAGCCTTTGTCTGAAGTATTTTTCTCCGGAAGAAAGCAAACGATTGGCTGAAAAGCTCCTGGCTTTCGTAGATCGGGATAAATGGTTAGTCTCCAATGGACGCGATGATAAGCGAACCTACACTTTCAGCTTTATCCTGACTGCAATGGCATTAGCTGAAGCCGGATACTGGGAGGAGACTGCCCTGATTAAAAACTCTCTATTCCAGAGACTTCACTTTACTGCTGAAGGTTTGGCAATGGGTATACCGGGCAGGAAACTCTCTCGATCTAAACCAGAGACAGGGGTATTCACGCTTGATAATATACTTCTAGTTAATCTCTATTGTGCTGCACCTCAGAATCCAGAAAAGATAAGAGAAGCAGTAAAGATTGTGGAAACCATCGACCAAAACATTGGATATGATTCTAAAACTGACCTCTATTACCGCAGTAGCACAGACCATCGGCTCTACACTTTCGTGAACGCTATCGCCAGCTACACTCTTCAATGTCTTTCAAATGTAGTATCAATTTACTACAAACCTATTATGGAGAGTAAAACAGTTAGTTCCTAAAACACTAAATGGGAGATTCTTAGATTCTATTCAAATAGCAACTTCAAATGATAAACAAAGGCCGAAAGGGGTTAACCATTCGGCCTGTTTTTATTGCCCTACAAGAACTGTTCTCGTAAAGGTTAAGGGTTAATAATTAATTTAAAGGTTTTGGGGTCGAGGGTGACGCGCGTGCCGCGGGTTAGTTGTTTGGAGAGCAAGGCTGAGGCCAAGACGTTTTCTACTTTGTCCTGAATAACCCGACGCATTTCTCTGGCGCCGAAAACTGGGTTATAACCCAACTCAACTATTTTTTCTTTTAATGATGGGGTAATTATAAATTCAATGCCTTTTTCCTGAAGATTTTTCTTTAATTTCCCAAGCATTAATTCAGAAATATCTAAAAGGTTTCCTTTACTTAAAGGACTAAAAAGAACAACAGCATCAAAGCGATTAATAAATTCCGGCCTAAAAATTCTGTGTTCAAACAAATAATCAATGAGTTTTTGTTTTACTTCTAGCCATTCTTGCTTTTCTCTCAAAGCTTTTAAAATCACTTCGTAGCCGGCATTACTAGTAGCAATTATTATTGTGTTCTTGAAATTAATCTTTCTGCCAAAACCGTCCGTTAAATGACCTTCATCTAAAACTTGTAAAAACAAATTTAGAATATTGGGATGAGCTTTTTCAATTTCGTCCAAAAGAATTAGAGAAAAAGGATTTTCTCTAACTGGCATAGTTAAAAGTCCGGTTCCATCTGAAGAGCCGATCAATCTGGGAATATCTTTTATATCTTGAAACTCTGACATATCAAGCCGTATCATTCGTTTTTCTGAACCGAAATAGAATTGCGCTAAGGACTTGGCAGTTTCTGTTTTGCCAACTCCAGTTGGACCTAAGAACAGAAAACCGCCCATTAGACCTTTTTTAACTGTAATCTCTGACCTGGCTCTGCGCAAAGCAAAGGAAACTTCCTTAACTGCCTGGTCTTGATTAATAATTCTTTGATGAATCAAGCTTTCTAAATTAAGTAAAACCTCTCTTTCTTTTGTTTCTATATCCCCTACTGGAATCTCGGTCTTTTCAGTAATAATTTTAGCTATATGTTTTGGCAAGACAATTTTTTCTTTTATTGAGCTTCCAACATAAACCGCTGCTTCATCTAAAATGTCTATAGCTTTTTCTGGAAAATGAAGAGAGGGAAAATAACGGTCAGTCAAAGAAACTATTTCCCGAATAGCAGGATAAGAGATAAAAATTTTATGCTTTTTCTCAAGAAAAAAGGTCAGATATTCTAAAAGAATTAATGTCTCCCTTGGAGAGATTCCTGAAACCTCAATTTTCTCAAAAAGAGACAAAACAGAAGAATTTCTTTCAATATATTTATGCAGTCCTTCATAGTCAGTAAGAGCTATAATTTGAAATTGAGGAAAACGCAAGTAAGGAGCGATAATTCCGGAAATATCAATTATTCCTGGGCCGGGATCCCGGCCGATATAATTATGAAGCCCGTCAATCAGTAAAATAATATTGCCTGCTAAAACTACTTCTTGAAAGATTTTGTCTAAAACGGACTCTACTTTTTCTGAACTTTCCATCTGAGCCAAAAGAGCTGGCATATCTAATTCAACTACTCTTTTGTAACTCACTCCGGGCAAACTTTTACCTAACAAGCTCTTCTGAGTTAAAGCATAGACCATGCTTCTTTTGCCAGTGCCCGGCTCTCCAATTATTAAAACGTTGTTAATCTCTCCTCTGGCTAAAATTCTTTCTGCTATTTTTACTTCTTCTTTATGGCCAACAAATTCCAAATCCTTCTTCCTGATTGAATTAGTCAAATCTTTGGAATATCTATCCAAAGTTATTGTATAGCCAGCTGTCCATTCTTTGGCCAGAGTTCCTCTTTTTGCTAAATTTTCATATTCCCAGATTTTTTTTCTATTTCTGATTTTCTCTTCAATATTTTCCAGCCACCAAGTTAAATTCTCAATATCTTCTTTTTTTAATTTATTCTCATTTAAAATTCCTTTAAAAATCACATCATTTTCAGCAAGAGCAGATAAAATATCCCCTATTTGAATTCTAACATGATTTTTCTCTCGCCCTATTTCCAAGGCCTTAAGAATTACATTCTCAAAACTTTCTGAATTTTTAGAATTAAGATAATCCTTTAATTGATTTTTAATATCTTTCAAATTCAAAAGAACTCGCGAGAAAACAAAATTTAACTTAGGATTATCTCTTAAAAGAAGATAAAAAAGATGGGTTGAACTTATAGATTTATTAATTGCTTTAGCCGCTTCAAAGCTTAAAAATTCAGCTAAATTGTCTTCTCCCGGTTTAATTTTGGGATGTTTTAGTTTCTGATTGAAAAAACTTTCTTTGAGCCAAGAACCTAAAAATAAAACAAGAAAAATTATTGACAATCCTAATAAAATCTTATTAGTTTCCTTAGAAAAGTTCTCTGGAATAAACCCGTAAAGAAATATTAAAAATACAAAAATAAACAAAACAAAAAATAGTTTCTTTAAAAATCCAGCATATCTTAACAATCTGCCCCACCTTACTGCCTGATATATTTTCGCCTTTTTTAAATCAAACATCAAAACAAAAGACTAATTCCGAAAATTAATCCCAGAATTAAAAAGAATGGCAAAACTAACCATCCTAAAAATATAATTATTCCCATTAAGATTATTAGGGATTCTGTTGCTAAACCAATGATTATAAAAACAGTTCTTAGTATTGCTCCGATAATCCGGGACATTATATTAAAAACAAACGTCTCAATGTTTTTCCAAAACTCAAATGCTTTTCCATAAGGATAACGGTATCTTCGCCAATGAGAAAAATATGTTTTTAAAAGAGTGGACACCGAAAAATAGTTTAAATTAAACCAAAGGAAAGTCTGCCAGCCCTTTAAAATTGCTTTTGGCGCATCAAAAAACTGCCAAACCAATCCCTGCAAAAAAATACTCATTATTATATTATACCTCGTAGAAGAAATTATTCAAAACTAATCAAAACTAGGTCGGACCTAGTTTTGCCATCCCCTATTTTCTATTTTCTATAATCAATTTTTTGATTTTTTTAATAACAAATTTTGTAACTAATCGGTTTTACACAACTTCCTCTAACAGTGCCGAAACCAAAATCTAAATTAGAAAGCTCGCTTTCTATATTTGGATCAAGCAAATCAACCTCATAAGAAAAATCTGCTTCCGTTGGTTTATTGTAGTATTCTGAAATATAATTTAAATTAAATAAAAAAGTTACCTTATTTTCACGATTAATAATTATTCTTACAGTTAATTCAATGTCCCCATTAAATTCAATAGGATAATCTAAATACTTTACAGGAACACGTTCTAAATCAAATTTTGAGTCTTTTATAACTATTTTTTCAAAACCTATAATCTCTGGGTTTCTTTCCGCTATATAAAAACGTAAGATTCTGGGATTTTCTCCGATTGAAAAAATGAAAACAGGCGGATCCTCCACATCGTCCTTCTTGTTCTTTATTTTATATCTAATTTTAAACGATTCGAAATTTGTTGGAACAGAACATCCATACCATATATCAGGAGAAAAAAAGTCCTTAGATCGAGGGCAATAGAATCCATCTTCATCAGGATTATCATAATATTTTATAATCCATTTATCTATATTATCTTCAAAAATACCTCCGTCGCAATTTTCTTTTAAATCTTCGTTCTTTTTTGAATTTATATTTGCTTCGATAGTGGAAGAAACTGAGGCTTTATTATCTCTAAATAAATCGCTTCGACCTAAGTAAAAAGAAATTATAACCAAAATAATAAACAGTAAAAGAAATAAAGCTACTTTAGGCCCATAACTCTTTTTAACAAAACAATAAATTTCTTTAATTAGTTTAATTAGTTTTACCATTTATTTATTTTTATTTCATTAAGTCGGAGAATAAAGTTTTAAACCCTGTGGTGTTCAACCAATAACTATTAGGGTTATTTCTAAGATATCTTTTTATTTCTTTTCTCTGAGTTTTTAGCTTGTCTCCCGCTTTAGTATCCATAATTAAAATATTAGAATAGCTTCCATCTAAAAAAGATATATAGGAAATATTATTGTTCTTTTCTTTTAAGCTGATGATTTCTATAAGTTCTGAAATCTGTTTGTCCTGTCCTCCTCCAGAAGTGTTAAGATGTTTTGCCTCCAATAAAAATATTTTATCGTTAAATTTTATAATTAAATCTAAGCTTTTATTTTGTTTCTTTGTTTTTATCTTAATATTTAAGTTTCTGCGGATATTTTTTATACTAAAAATTTTAGAGAATTTTGCAACACATCTTTTGTTTTTATAAAAATCTTTCCATTCTTTAACTTCGGTAAAGCCAAGTTTACTCAGAATAGAAATTAATTTCAATTCACCACATTTTCCTTTTTTGCGAGAAGAATTCGAGTCTAAAACTGCCTGAACCCATTCTTCTGGCACAATTTCATTAAGTAGCCTTTTAGAAAAATATCTTTGCGTGATTTTTTTAATTAAACTTAAGTCCTTCTTAACAGCATCTAGAGTATTATCACAGGCATTAACAAAACAAATAAATTCTGAACAATTAGAAAATTTAGAGAATGTTTTCTGCAGTTCATTATAATATTTATTTATCACTTGGAGTTTTTCTTTTTTTCTTTCTAAAGTTTTAATCGTTATTAAGATATTTTTAATTTCTTTTGTATTCTGTATATATTGATTTATTTCAGGATGCTTCTTATCAAAAATGTAAAAATCATCTAATGATTTTTCCAAATTTTCTTGAGATATTTTAAAATAATATAGATTGTTTTGAATATTTTTGGGCATAAAGATAATTTAAAAATTTATAAACAAAATTAAATGATATTCTTTTTCGACCATTATCGCGAAAATTAGTAAGAAAAAATGAGAAATATTTTTTTCTGTTAATATTTAATTTTTTGTTGAATTCTTCCATTAGCTTTCTTTGTTCTTTTTGAGAAATCCTCTCTCTAAAAATCAAATGAGCCATATTCCTAGAACTGTCCTTGCCAACAAGACCGAGAATATTATAATCCCTTATATTTTCAAGCTGTATTTTTTTGCCGTTTTTACTATCAATTGCTCGCAAAAAAAGTATATTATTTTTTAATATATTTTTTGTATTCTGGTCAATTTTAAAATCATTTATATGTTTGATATTTTGAACAGCTAATTTTACACTTTTATCTCCGTGTCTCAAAAGATTTTCTGTTAAACGGGTTACTCCTAAATAATTCTTTATGTTTTTAACTTCATTTAAAAAATTACCTCCCAATTGCCAGCCAAATTCTTTTTCAATGGTAAAACTTATTTTTTTCTTTTCTGGAAAAATAACAGCTGATATTCCATTTTTCTCAATATTTTTATCTTTTTTCTTAAAATAAAAAGAAATTACATTATAAGTGGTATCTTCAAAAACCTTTTCTTTAAAAACATTCAAAGAAACTATCTTAAATTTATTAAAAAATATCTGCCTTATTTTTTTTGCGTTTTCAGCTGATAAAAAATTAAGCGGGACAATTAAAATTCCTTCCTCTGAATTTAGAATAGAATTAATTGAAGCTTGATATAAATCCTCAAATTTGGAATTTATTCCTTTAAAATATCTATCTTTTATTTCTTTTGTTGCCTTGTTTTTATGAAGATAAGGCGGATTCGTAAGAATAAAATTATAATTTCTAGGAAGGTTTATAGAATCGTTATAAAAAACTTCTTTGTTGTCAACATAATTTTTATCACAATCAAAACCTGTGATGTTTTTACATTTATTTTCCTTCGCCCAAATTATTAAATCTTTATTCCCGGCAAAAGGATCTATAACTTTTTTATTTCTTATATATTTTGAAAACCCCTGAAGAATATATTCAGAATTTGTAGTAAAAAATTGCCCGTTTAGTCTTTTTTCTGTCATATTCTTATAACCATTTTAAATTTGGTTTTTTGATAACTTGTATAACCTTTCCACTAACAACATATTTTGGAAAATCTTTAAGATGTACATAAATAGGGGGGAGATCTTCTGTCGATTCTGATAATAAAATCACTTGTTTATTTTTTCTATCAAATACAAATTTTTTGATATTAGCGACATCATCAATAATCGATAAAACATAATCACCACTTTTAGGACTCCTATCACTACTGTCTATTATAACAAAATCGCCATCATCAATAGTATTTCCTTTTACATTTGCTCTATTCATCGACGACCCTTTAGCTTTAATACTAAAAATATTCTTTTTCTTTTTTAATAGTTTACTCGATATTTTCAAATATCCCTCTAAACATTCATCGGCAAAAATAGTTGCCTCTCCACAGTTTGCAGAACCTAGAATTGGCACGTTTAAAAATTTTGTTTTTTTATTAGCATCAAATTTTTTACCATATTCAAAAAATCCTCTCTTTTCTAGCTGATTAAGGTGATGTTTAACTTTCTGTGGATGCTCTTCTCCAATGAGTCGGCCTATCTGCCTTAACGTCATATTGCTAATATCTTTCTTTTGGGAAAGCTTTATTAGCTTCTTTTGTATTTCATGCATATGTTTTATTAAGATTAACTCTTTATATTAATTTTATCAAACCCAGCTACCTTGTCAAGTGTTAATTGACACCCTTGACAAAGCATCGTCTTTTTCTCTTAAAATCAAGCTAAAAAGAGAAAACGACGACGACGACGACGACGGGAGCGTCAAAACCGAGTCGCCTAAGGGAGACTCGGTTTTACGACGGACATATCGTCTACGAAAGTGTTAGAAACCCAGTGTCTAACATAGTATTATGTGGGCAATGCAGGATTTGAACCTGCGACCCCTGCAATGTGAATGCAGTGCTCTGCCGCTGAGCTAATTGCCCATTATCTATATATATATTACAATATATATGTAAGTATGCAAATTTTTGAGCTACATTTTAATCCTAAATTAAAAGAAGATCAAATCTTTGATAGTTTTGTTTACGAGCCGGAAAATACTTATGAAAAAAACTTAGGAAGCTTATATGTGGTTGGAGAACTTCAGAACACCCTGCCCCAGAATTCAAAATTCTTAGATAATCTAACTAAAATTATTAAGAAAAATTATTACACTTTTTCTATTAAATCTCCTGAAAAGGCTCTTTCTCAATGTTTAAAAAAAGCAAACGAATTTTTAGCAGAAGAAGTGAAAAAAGAAAATGTCAGCTGGCTGGGAAATCTAAATTTTACTATTCTCTCTTTAAATAATTTTAATTTAATTTTTACCAAAACAGGCGAACTTACAATTCTTCTCTTAAGAGGCAGTGAAATAATTGATATTGGCAAAAACCTGGACCTTCGGCAAATTGAACCTTATCCTTTAAAAATCTTTATTAATATCGTTTCAGGAAAACTGCTCCAGGATGATAGAATTCTGATTTTAACTAAAGAAGTTTTTGAATTTCTGTTTCAACAAAATTTATTAGCTAAAATCGCTAAAACAGAAAATATCAATTCAAAAAAAATAAAAGAAATTCTCCCTATATCTCTTTTTACTAAAGACGAAGGCTCAAAGATTTCTGGAATTTGCTTTATAGCTGTTCTTACAGCAGAATCTGAAAAAACAGAAAAATTCCAGCCAATTCTTTTCCAAAACGAAAAAAAATTCTCTTTTCCAAAAATTTACCTGGTTAAATTTGCTTCGCAACTATTTAACCGGGTGAAATTTCCTTTTAAAATTCCGCAGATCATAAAAAGACCAAAATTGCCTAAGATTAACCCAGTTAAATTTGCTCCGCAACTATTTAACCGGGTAAAATTGCCGAAGATAAAAATTCCTGCCGCAGGTCAAATAATAGAAAAATTTCGGCCTAAAATAAAGATCAAAAAAAAGTTAATTTTAATTGTTGTTTTAATCTTAATTCTATTTTTTGGATTTTTAATATTTAAAAAAGCAGGAGAAATAAAAGAAGGAGGAGTTAAAAAATCTCTATTTGAGATACAAGAAAAAGTTAATCAAGCAGAAAACTTCTTAATTTTTAAAAATGACGAACAAGCCAATGCTCTTCTTAAAGAGGTCTGGAAAGAAATCTCTCTTTTGGCTGAAGAAGAAACCTCTCTAAAATCTGATATCCTTTCCATAAAACAATCAATTGAAGAAAAACTAATAGAATTAAATAAATTAGAAACGATTGAAAACCCTGAACTTGTAAATGAACCGCATCCAGACCTATTTTCTTCTCCTTCCAGCTCTGTAATTGATCCTCCTTCATTTGAATTTAGTTTTGATTTATCTGCTTCTTACTTTTCTAGTCTTTATTTCTTAGACAAAAAAACTTGTGAGATTATTAAATATTCTCGTTTAGGAAACTTAAATTGGGATTCTGCTAAAAAATGGATGAAAGATAAAGGACCTTGCTCCAACCCTAAATCAATGACAGTTGACGGTTCAGTTTGGATTCTAAATGGAGATAACTCAATTCTTCGCTATTATTCCGGCTTTTTTGAAGAAAGTATTGTTCTTGATTTCTTCCCGTTCTTAGAAAACATTACTCAAATCAAAACCAAAACAGATATCCCCTATCTTTATCTCTTAGAACCAGGGAAGAATAGAGTAGTTGTCATTGATAAAAAAGGGAAAATCATCAAACAATTCCAAAGCGACAAGTTTGATAATCTCAAAGACCTTGACATTTCCGAAAACGGAAAAACAATTTATCTGCTAAATAACTCAACGGTATACAAGATAGAGATGTAAAAACACAGAAATTAAAATAAAAATCGCCCTCAGAGCGATTTTTTGCGCCAATCAAAAAGTCGAGGCCGGGCCTCGACTTTTTACTTCAACTTACTTCAATTTACTTCAACTCTACTGTTGCGCCGGCGGTTTGAAATTTCTTCTTGATTTCCTCTGCATCTTCTTTCTTTGCATTTTCTTTAATCATTTGAGCGCTATGTGCTACTGC